>Ga0154000_1000405_pt1 | contig 11920 bp, 15 predicted proteins | sample TSNC084MetaG_FD_104674 | JGI IMG/M metagenome (GOLD analysis project Ga0154000, IMG submission 104674) | Attine ant fungus gardens microbial communities from North Carolina, USA - TSNC084 MetaG | ecosystem: Host-associated > Fungi > Mycelium > Unclassified | place: USA: North Carolina, Lumber... | reverse complement strand
TTTAGGTTTTTTGGTTTTTAGGTTTTTAGGCTTTTTTTTTTATCACCTCTGGTATCAGATAGACTGTTAAAAGCGCCAAAGTTTGGTATACTTTTTTTACTCTACCTCTTTGGTGATGTGGCTGGAAATAAAGTCAAAGGTGCACATGTGGACATCATATCTGTTTAGGTCGCATGTGCAGTGGCTGAGAAATTGAACAGCCACATTGTAAAACCCGCAATCCTAAATTATAAAAGTGAGCGGCTACGGACTTTTTTTGAGGATAACAACAACAACACCAGCGTCTCCGTCCACAGCATGTCTCCCAACCACTTGAACAGGCACCCTCTCCACTTGAACAGGCGCTCTTTGGATAGGAGGAATAGCACCATCTTTCCCAGGTTTCGACATCAATCGTCGGCAAACGAAGGTTTCTTCTCTGATGACGATTTATGCATCCGTCCCAAGCTCTCGCCCGCAACTTCTGCTGCCGAGAGCGATCTATCGCCAATTATGCCTGAAACTGTTGCAATGGACGAGCAGCAAGACTACCTGCCCCTCGATGACTTCATTGAGGAGCCGAGGTCTTATCAAGACGAGTTGTCAAGCAACTCCGATATCCAACAAGATTGCCAGGCTGCATTGTCACCTGTTGGTCGCATGCGAGGCCTGTCCGGCTCTGAGAATCGCACGAAACGCCGTCGTCGTAGAATTACAACAGAAGAAGCCAATCGTGTCCGTGCACCGGGATATGGCTGTCGTGCCATGGACCGCTACAGATGCAACCAATGCGGACAGACTTTTTCTCGTCCTTTCAACCTCCGATCCCATCGCAAAACTCATCTCGGCACCAGGCCATTCCAATGCAACTGGGTCGATAATACTGGTGCAACATGCATTCGAAGATTCACTCGAAAACACGATCTCCACCGGCATATTTGCGTAAAGCACTCCAAAATGAATGGGTCGTCATATGATATTACTGTTGTGTCAGAGTCAACCGACTAGGTGCGATGACCTCTTAATTAAAACAAAACTAATTGTGATTGTTGTGGCTGTTGTGGCTATTGTGGCTGTTTGATTAACCTGGAGTGGAGCAGATAAGTGTTTTATAGAAAATCCTTAGAAGATGGATGATGAAAAACTCTTTGGCCTTAAACTATGAGGATTCCCATTTTTAATCAAGTCGAAAAAGTCAGCATCAGTCAAGTCCTACATCAATTAATGCTGCTCATCAAAGACCTTGAGCCGAGCCATGTCTTCAAGCCATTTATCCAAGTACCCCAAGTATATGCGAACCTTGTCCACAATGGATACGTTGACTTTAAAAAATTCGATAGTTGCATCTCCGAGATGCTACACCTTGCCGAGATTATTGTCAGCAAAGCAGTCGTAATTTGCGCCTGCCAGATGTTTTATGACAACAAACTCGTACTTGAAGGCCCAACTTGGATCAAGGAAATACTCAAAGCAATTTACTGCCCTTTCTTAGAGGGTATCTGTGGAAAGGATAGTCTCGATCGGATGACCAAGAATGTTGACCAACATGTTTATCCGTATAATTGGTATGACATCGACTCCGAAGATGTCTCCATCAGTGTCTCCGTCAAAACATCATTTGATGTTGTTGTCTTTTACGATGAGTCTGGCAGAGGTGTAGCGGACGAGAGCTACAAATTATACTCGAATTTGTCCCATCGGGTTTGTCGCGAGTGACAGAGCTCCGGCTGGTACCTGAGGTGGAAGGATTATTTTGGTCTCTCTTTATTGAAACCAACATGCCTCTGAAAAGAGATAACGATGCAAGCATAGCGTGTTTGGCAGGGAATCTATCTTTCATCTGGAATCTTTTAAGAGCTCTGACTGAATCTACCGGTATTTATTTCCTATCATCATGTATCTGTTATTTCCAATCACAAATTATTTATTTTCTAGCACTATAGTTATTTCCAACCACCGATCACATACCTTAGTAAATGATTGAGATGAACTGATGGAGGACGGTGGATGAGGACGTTGATCGTGTCCTTGTGGAGGACTGTCATCAAAGACATTAGAGATCTCGTGTGTTGTTTTGAGACTGGTCTTCTCAGACATCTTGAGCAGAACGGGGCGCTCGCGTCGTCGTTGTTATTAGGATTGGAGGTGCGCCAGAGCTTGCTGAGGAGTCAATGTAGTTTGATGAGGTTCATGAGTTTACCGACAGTTTTGTTTGTTGGAATCTTGACCAAGAATGCTTTGAAGGGCGATCAGCCATCGACGAGACAAAAAAGCTTCACAAGCTAACCATTACCTGTGTAGTCAGAGACACAACGATGGCAAGAGCAAAAACAAGAAGAGGGTGATGATGAGAGAAGGATCTGTGGATCGAGGAAAGAGAAATTTGCAGTGTTAACTAAAGAGGGAAGAGGGAATGAAGGATGAGGGGATGGAGAGATGGATTGTCACTCCCGTTGTTTTGACAATTATAAGGACGGAGAGGGAATGGCCTCTCTCTTTGTCCTCAGAAATGTGAGGACAGGTGCCCCTCTCGCTCTGTCCTCAGAAATGTGAGGACAAAACTGCTCTGCCTCTCGCTCTGTCCTCAGAAATGTGAGGACAAAAATGCCCTCTGTCCTCAGAAATGTGAGGACAAAAATGCCCTCTGTCCTCAGAAATGTGAGGACAATGCGATCCTAGAGGACCCTCTGTAATGACAAATCTAAGACAGAGAGGACAGAGAGATAGGCCTGAATGCTTAGAGGTGGGAAAGGGCCGTCGGGTACTCATGCAGAGAGGTACTCCTGCAGAGGAAGGAAAGAGATACTCATGCAGAGGAGGGAAAGAGGTACCCATGCAGAGGAAAGAAAGAGTGTGTCTCTTGGAAGGGGACTATGTTATGCATCCCTGCCATGCTAAGGTGAGAATGATGGCAATCAGATTTTCATCACCTCACCCATTGATCAATGTCAACTCAGGCCAAAACCATCGACGACATCGAGGCCAAGACCGCCGACGACATCGAGGCCAAGACCACTGGCGACGTCAAGGTGAAGACCAACGGCGGCACCATGGATGCTATCAGTTGCTACCTTTGCCAAAAGCCAATACCGAGCGCAAACGCCATGAGTGTTCACAAGAAGGACCAACATGACGGAGAGAGGAGCCGCATTTTCCCGCTCAAGTGCCAGTGGTGTAGCATCAAGCCCATTATTACTCGCTCGGGCCTAGCAAAGCATCTGGTCGATCGCTGTGAAGGAATGCTCCGTCTTCGATTCCCATTTCGATGTCCGTTCTGTAATACTGAGTGTCAAGAACGTGTGGGCTTATCAAAACACAGCCTTCTCTGCTATTTGTGGGAACAGGACACTAGCAGCGATGACCAAGTGTTGGACGAGTTTCACAAGGAGCTGATTAAAGTGACCAGGCACCCGGCGACCGCTCAGTACACGGAGCAGATGTTTGAGAAAGCAGAGTTGAGACTCGAGAATGGAGAGAGAGAGTTCGCCTTCATCATCACTCGCGGGTCCAAGCGGTTGTTGATAAGTGGCTCCAAAGCCCATGTTCACATCGTTAAGCGTCGCGCATCAGAGGTGGTCAAGGACACCAAGTTGGATGCAGTCCTCGGGTCGCATGCTTATGGTCAACTGGTTTGTCTTGAGGATTACAAGGTCCTTGACAACAAGGATCCCCTTTGGCACTTGCCGTTTCCTGACAATGGAGAGCTTCTTGCGACGATGTTTGAGGGAATGCTGATCCAGTCTGGTGATGACATTCTTCTTGCCTACAAGGTGGAGGTATATGGCACGGCTGACTACGAGGATCCGCACGCTCAAGAATTAGCCGAGCCAGAGGGCAAGAATGCTTTCAAGGTCGAGAACGTGTGTCATGATCAGACGCACAAGGTCATGGTTGGCGGCGTCAAATGGTGCGTGTTAGTGACTCTGGCGGTTATGCTGACAGATGGCACAGTCGTCGTAGGCCCGGATAACAAGTTCTTTCAGCCCAAGGCGACGTCTCAAGTTTGGATCAAGAAGATGTCCTATGATTGGATCAAGAAGAAGCCAGCAGAAGACCTTTACAACACGATGGCGCGCCAACTACGGTCAAAATTCTATGATGAGGCAACACTCGCGCATTACTCGGCCGTGCACCCGCTGTTGAATCACCACACCACTATGCCAGTGACCCTGAGGACACTCTATGGATTCAAGAGTAAGAACGCATGGTCGGGGGTCAAGGTCGCAGCATTTGTGTTTCACCAATTGTACACCAAGCGCAAGATTGTGAAGGCTGAGGTGCAGATGCATGTGGAGGAGATCTTGAGTGGTCGCAACGGCAAGTCATGTGAGAGTCTTAGGATTATTGAGCGTATGATTCAAGTGATGGCGGAAGAGGAGGCGTTCCCAGTGTCTAAGCCCGTCAACAAGTGCCTCACAGAACTTGCAGGAAATCTCAGTGGCGAGATTACTAGCCTCAACAACACGGATGTCATGGATGCTGTCGTGAAGAAGATCAAGAGTATGATTTCGTGAAGCTTTATTTAAAAAAAATGAGTACGCACGTATTGATCATAAATATCGAGTTTACACAACATGATGCTGCTCCTTATGATACATATGTAGACTGAATCTCATCTCGTATATACTTGATTTATTCTTTTTGTATGGGAGCGAGGTATGTATAATAAGTCAAAAGGGCAGAAAAATAAAGTCAAAAGATCTGACTACTTGGCCTTGACGTCGAGATCAGCGCACGAGGTGTACCACTCATCTTTGTTGAGTCTCCAGCGCCATTGAAGGACATGGTGACCAGGCTTGATGGAGGTGGGAATATTGAAGCAACCACCGCAAGGCCAAGTGTCGGTGCTGTCGGTCTTGCTGCAATTCTTGTAGTCCAAGCGAGCAATAATGTTTTTATTGAAATACTCCTGCGAGGGGTCCTCGGTAACGTTGACGCCAGAGATGCCAATGTTGACAGTCGAGAGATCGTTTTCCCTAGGGACAGCGTGGTTCTTGGCAGGCCAGCGAATGCAGAGGTTGCCGCCTACCTTGGTAACCGTGTAGGCACCGGTCTTGCGACCGTGCTTGTCCTTGCCGTTGTAAGCAGCGGTCCAGGGCTTGGCCATGGTCTCATCGGCACCAGGCTCTTCACCCGAGCGGCCGTCCGAGCAAGGGGGGGCTTTGTCAGGGTTATTGTGCGACTGTTGGTAGTGGCGATTGGGGTCATCGGAATCGAGCTTAGCAAACTTCTTGGCACCAAGAGGGAAGCGACGGGCATAACCAGCGCAGTGACCGTTGCTATCGGCCCACGACTTGTTCTTGGAGTTAAAGCGCCAGTCAATGCAGTCGGCGTACGAGTGGGCGTCAGTTTGCGCGGTGAGCAGAAGGAGGATCGAGGCGGCAATGAGGGCTAGGGATGCCTTGGAGAAGAGCATGTTGATAGACACGTGTGTAAAGCAGAGGACGGATTTGAGTGAGGAGAGGATGGTGGCGATGAGCCATCTATATAAGTAGAAACATGAAGCCCCTTAAAATCGCCATGTCAAAGCGACGAACAGAGAACCATGCTGCTCTTTACGAATCTATAGACCGACTCGCATCGCATCGTAGATCCAAGATGGCTCTTAGACTACAAAGATCCGAGGAGCACAAAGGGCATCCTTGGCACGCCCTGTCAATACGATGCAGAGTTGAGTAGAGTGAGTTGCGCGGACGAAATGTCCTATTGATCAGTACTACTATACATTATGTCGGCATCAATTATCCACAATTAGGTGGCCACAATTTAGTAGCCACAATTAGGTGGCCACAATTTAGTAGCCACAATCTGGGTAGCCACAATTTAGTAGCCACAATCTGGGTAGCCACAATTTAGTATCCACAAAGTAGTATCCACAATTTACTAGCCACAATCCAGCCACAGCGTCTGAAAGGAATATAAATGATGAGATGGCCATGATAGATTGTCTTGTAAAAGCTTTAGAAAAAAAAAAGATGTTGACCCGCACTGCACTGCTGCCTCTATCTTTGCTCTTAGGAGTGATGATTTTGACGGATGTTACGGCCCAAGCGAATGATTATCCGTTGCCGATAACCATGGAAGAGGTTGTCGCTCCTCAGACAACGGACAATTTTGGACCGATCGTCTACCCCACTGAATTGCCTCGTGCAAAGAGGCCACGCGAGCCCTTTCACCGGCCCTTGCCCGGACCCAGCAGGATGTAGTAAAAACACATAGCTATCCTCCACTGCTCATACCCTATCCGTGGCTTTGTTCCTGAAAAAGCCTCCGCCTTGCCGTTTCTTCCGACCTCTCCGTCTGCCGATCCCATGTCATCTCCGCCTCTCCGTTGTCCTGTTTGTCCCTTGATCCCTCCCCTTCACTCTCTCTCCCTCTCCTATCCCCATCACCTATCGACCCCTCCGTCATCTTTTGTATTTATCTTTTTATTCAGCGTTGTTCGGGCATGTGGTACAAATCCACTCTGCCCTTGACTGTCATGTTAAAAAGCAGAATAAATATTGGTGATGATGGGTATATTTATTTTGATACTTCTGTTTTGAGTCGCTTGCTTTTGGATGGAAGATCATCAACTACTCTCTGTAACTGCCAAACGATGTCTCCAAATATATTTTTCGCGCTTGCTTCCCAATCGTCGGAATTATTAGAGAACTGGAGTGTTGTTGGAGATCTGCTGAATACGAATGTGGGATCATTGTAGCCGGATTTGTGTAATACGTCAGTTTTGCACTCCAAGAAACTCCAATGGGTGGCGTCTGAGACAATGCCGTATGACAGTACAGGTGCCGTGTCGTCGCTATCGTCCTCGAATTTCCGTTTCCGTCCTGAAGATATGGTGTCAAGCTGCACCATGTTTTGGGAAAGCGAATTACTTTCCGCAGATGTAGTAACTGCAAGCATCCGCGACGGATCATCTTTTGATACAATTGCGTAGTCAAGGCATCCTATCCCTCGTCGTCCTGATACGGCTTTGTTTGGGATCAAGACCAGCTCGGGGAAAAGAGTGACAGCGTGGATAAGGAACACGGCGACATACAGAGCATATCCAGTATCAGGACACACAGCCTTTACAGTAGACTTCAGCGCAACGAGTAAGTCGCTCACGGCTTGGATGTAGTCGGGTGATGTCAGTGGGGTGGATCCAGCGTCTCTAACATACTCGTTGGACTCCCTACCGTAAATCCGGTCGGTCTCTGTTGAATCGAACTCTGAAAAAGGCCGTGGGCGACCCTCCAGACGGACAGGGATATGTTGCACACCGTCCCGAAGCATGGTCCTGAGATGAATACGCAGATCTTCGTCAGAATCCAGGTACAAGACCGTGCTACAGTCGGATTTATCGATAGCAACAGCTCGTACTCCATTGTTCAACGATGTGTTGTTCAGAGATGGGTGTTTGGCGTATATTTCATCTCGCAGCTCGTCCAAAGTGGCTATTGCTGTGTCGGTAATCCAATGCAAAGTAGCGGGCGTCCTGCCATTGACGGTGACGGTGAAGACTGCAACGGTAGGTAATTCCGCAGACGTAGCTAACAATTAAAAGTTAAAAAACAATGTTAATTTCTGGTAATCCATTGCAACAAACGACGTGCTTGGCAAAATATTATGTACCTGATGGAGGTCGCTGGACAATGATGTTGATCGTTTCTTCTGGAATGTCTGTAGGAAAAACTTTGGAGAGACGCGTCACAGGGCGGAGCTTCTTCTTGTCCTTGTCAACGACCTTGTCGAGCAGAATGGGAAGCTCGTCGCCGTCGGTGAATGGGATTGAGACACGCCAGAGGGTGAGCTTGTCCGCGGCAATGTCATCAAACTCGGGTGCCTTCTTGGTCTTGATGAGGTTCTTGAGATGATCCACTGTCTTTGTTGGGTCCATTTCAACAGAGAATGTGCGGGAAGGTCCCTCTCCATTCTGAAGGCAAAAAAGAGCGATGTCGACCATGGCGGTAGAAACAGAACGTGATGATTATTGATAGGTTGAAGAAGGAAAGCAGTTAGAAAAAAGATTACGGTTGAAAGAATAAAAAAAGCGATGTGAAGAAAAAAAGGAGAGTGAACGAGGACAAAGTGGCGACAATGATGACTATCCACGTTTTATTATGGCGGTCTTTATTTCCAAGCTACATACTGATGAGGGAAATAAGGCATCGCCCCTTTAGGTTTGCTACGCCCTCTGCCCAGACTTATTTTTTGCCCTCTTTAGCTTTCCTGCATGTGCCCTCTCGCCCTCTGTTGGCAATCATGCATCTTCTTGTGCGCTCTGTGTGCTGCCCAAGCACATTCTCGTCCTTCGCATGCGCCTCACACCTTCAGCCCAGAAATTGAGAGCCGCCCATAGTTTGTTTTTGCCACCACTTTTTCACTCCTTTCTTTTTTGGTCGCTCACCGATAAATACACTCCATTTTCCTTCGTTTATTCTTTCAACAAGCGCTCCCCACTTTCTCACTCTCATCAGTCACCCTCCTTCATCAATCCATCAACAATCAACACGTTCTTTTTCCGCCATGGTCGACACCACTCTTTTTTGCCTTCAGAATGGAGAGGCAGCTTCCTGCGCATTCTCTGTCGAAATGGACCCAACAAAGACAGTGGATCATCTCAAGAACCTCATCAAGACCAAGAAGGCGCCCGAGTTTGATGACATTGCCGCGGACAAGCTCACCCTCTGGCGTGTCTCAATCCCAATCGTCGATGACGACGATGAACCCCCCATTCTGCTCGACAATGTCACTGACGAGGACAAGAAGAGGCTCGGCCCTGCGATGCGACTTTCCAAGGTCTTTTCTAAGGATCTTCCAGAAGAAATGATCCATATTATCGTCGAGCGACCTCCACGAGGTACATAGTCTTGACTGCCAAGGGTTGTGTTGCTCATGTTGAATCTTTCAGATTATTAATGCAAAGTCTATCTATGGAATATAGCTGTGGATCTTACGGCGGATACGAAAATCCTTGTCTCCGTTAAAGGCAAGAATCCCGAACCTTGGGAGTGGGACGTCAACCCATCGACAGCGACTTTGGAGGACTTTCGTCAGCATATTTACGCCAAATGTTGTATTCGCGAGGAGGAGCGTCGTGGCATTGTGATTGAGCACGCTAAGTCCACGTTGTTTCCTGATGGTGCGGTTGACAGACGTCTAGGCGACGGCAAACTACGAGCCATTCTCAGGATGTATGTCGGAGCCGGTCTAAGGCATATAGATGTGCACCTTGAGTTCCTTCCAAAGGGATTCTCCAAGTTTTCGCTAGACGAGGTTCATGAACGGCTATGCACCAAAGTTTTTGAGCCATTCGAGCTTGGATCAATACCCTGCAACACAGATGAACGTATGGAGGTATTGGAGGAGATGAAGAGAGCAATCAACCTCGCTAGGCGCGCCCATCTGTTCAAGAATGAGGCTTGTGTCACAAGATTTGTCGGTCCATATATCCAAGCGGCCGTTGCATTGAATCATGAACTGTGCCTCACGCCAGAGAAGGAAATAACAGGAAGATGGGGATCTGGAGATCTGGATTACGGGATCGAATCGAGGTATGCGACGGACTATGTGATAGGCGCTGTGGAGGTCAAGAAAGAGGATACTTTCATTGGCGCCTTTCAACAGAACGTAATACAATTGGATGCAGTTCTAACCACTCGTGACACAAGGAGTTCGCGTAACGAACCAAAGCCTTTGATCTCTTATGGTATTATCACCGATGCCAGGAGGTGGGAGTTTCTGGAGTGCCGTCTGGAACCAATGGAGGCCACCGATATTATCCAGGGACCACCCATCATACGCAGGACAGAGCTGCCAGTGATTGTGAATTACGACAAAGACGACTGGGATGTCGAAGCGCAGAAAGTGTTCGAATACATTTTGTGGTTCGTTGAATTGATGTCGCAGGGATTACCGTCCACAAAACGAATCAAGGGAAATGATCGCTTGACTAGAGAGCCTTAGACTGACGCATGCCATATGAAAGCTGATAGTTGATACCTCTAAAGTAAATAACCAAATGAACTCAATATGTCTTGATGTCCTGATTTAGAGGGCGCGCCCTTGAATGCTAATGAAGTAACGATTGAAAGATGACATCAAAATAGCGCAGGGAGAAAAAAAAAGAGATGGAAAGTTGACAGACAAGACAGTAGCGAGGAGAGGATGTGCGAAAAAGAAAGACAGGGGAGGATGCATGAACAAAGAGGGGGACAGCATGATGCATGAACAAATATAGCGACGAGGGCGCAAAAATAGATGCATGAAAAAACATATAGCGATGAGGGCGTAAAAGCCGATGCATGAAAAAGGATCAGAGCAAAGGGTGAAGAAAATGCATGAACAAACATATAGCGATGATGGCGTAAAGAGGATGCATGAAAAAAGAACAGAGCAAAGAGGACGATGCATGAACAAACATATAAGCGAGAAGGGCGTAAAAGTAGACGCATGAAGAAAATTGAGAGCAAAGGTGAAAATATTGCGTGATGCATGAAAAAGACATGACTTATACAATAAATATAGCGAGTACGGTGTAAAAGTACATGAGTGAAAAACATACAGCAAACGGATGATACATATGGCACAGAGGGGGGAGACGATGATGCATGAATATACAATCAGCAATGACAGGAGGAGGATGGCGCATGAACAAAAAGAGGGCTGATGAGGGCGTAAAAGTCCATGCATGAAACCAACCTTACAGCGATGGGGGAGGAGGAAGGGAGTTGGGTGTGAAGTAGCCGCATGAAAAAACATAAGGCGAGGAGGGCATAAAAGTAGATGCATGAAAAAACAGCAATAGACCGGAGGGAGCAAGACCCATGAAAGAAATGAAGGACGGTGCAAGACTGCTCAATCTAAATGCAAAAGTATAGTATTGAAAATATCGATTTGTAAAGGTTGCCACCGCGGACGCTTGGGTCCCTTTTTTTTTTTTGATCCAACACCACCATCCACACACTGCAGATATGTCCACGCGTAAAAGAGACTGCCACTTCGATTACTGCAAGAAAGGTCTTCTGAATAAGAAAGCCTCAGACCTTACAAAACAAGAACGACAACATGTCACGCGATGCCACAGACATACTGTACACTCAATTGGCCTCCAAGGTGTTCTCTTCACTTTCCGCCGGGATCCGTCGAAAGCAGACCAATATAAGTGCGTTTGTGGCCATGTTTTCTCGTCATGCGGGGGTCTCAGGTTGCACGTTCTGGGGACACGCGGTAAAGGAAACATCCAGACTCCTTGCATCGAGATCCACAAGAGAGCCAAAGTGATTGCAAAAACAAAAGAAGTTGTTGATGACGAGGCAGAGCCTATCAATTACCGACCAGTGGACCAGATCATCTCTAAAGGCCTGAACGACAATGAGCAAGATGCGATCGATCTCGAGGATGATGAACATGAGGAGGACGATCTCAACAGCGATGAACATGAGGAGCTTGATCTCGACAACGATGAACATGACGATTTACAGTCCATACTCAAGGCGAATGATCAAGCTCTAGCAGACGCCATCAGGACACTGAAAAAAGCTCGAGCAGACATCAAGAAGCGATTAAAATAAACACGCCACTCATCGCTATATGTTAGGTCATGCATCTACCTCTGTGTCCTCATCGCTCCATGTCTGCTCATGCATCTACTTTTGCGTCCTCATCGCTATGTCTCTGCTCATTCATCATCAACCTTTACTCTGCTTTTTTCTCATGCATCTACTTTTGCGCCTTCGTCGCTATATGTTTTCATGCATCTACTTTTGCGCCTTCGTCGCTGTATGTTTTATCATGCACCTACTTTTGTGCCCTCGTCGCTATATGTTTTATCATGCATTTACTTTTGCGCCCTCGTCGCTATATGTTTTATCATGCATTTACTTTTGCGCCCTCGTCGCTATATGTTTTATCATGCATTTACTTTTGCGCCCTCGTCGCTATATGTTTTATCATGCAT
>Ga0154000_1000402_pt1 | contig 11932 bp, 8 predicted proteins | sample TSNC084MetaG_FD_104674 | JGI IMG/M metagenome (GOLD analysis project Ga0154000, IMG submission 104674) | Attine ant fungus gardens microbial communities from North Carolina, USA - TSNC084 MetaG | ecosystem: Host-associated > Fungi > Mycelium > Unclassified | place: USA: North Carolina, Lumber... | reverse complement strand
TGCGCGGCTCCGTCGCCCCGCGTCCAGACGAAATTGAGATTGCTCCATGTGAGAAGGAGAGCGTCGTCGACGATCGTGTACATCTCGGCGACGATCCCGCGTGGTAACTCCACCGTGACCGTCGGGCTGACTCTCGCATTCTCCAGGTCGTATGTGGTCTTGCTGGGATACACGGCGAGCGTGGATGGCCGACGGACCTGGACGACGTCAATCTGTACCGTGCGAGGCCGCATCTGTGAGTCCCAGGCAGGATTCGGGGTGTCGGCCCGAATGGTCTGACGGCTCAGTTCGGAGGTGCTGCCGAAGTAGCGACGGGGCCAGTCGTATTCGGATGCTGCAATCTGATGCCAGCCCAGTGGAACGACAAGTCGAGGATCGGCAGTAGCCGGGGGCGGACCGACGTTAACGGTCAGGCTTGTCGGTGGCAGCGGTGTGAAGAACATCAGCACGGCGGCGGCAAATACCGCGAGGATGGTCCAGTTGCTCGTGGCTGTCGAGGGCTTTCGGAGTGGTCGGTCGAACGGCTTGAGCGACTTTCCCCGGCGTTCGTACAGATAGAAGGCGGCACCGACGACAATTGCGGTCCCGAGCGCCGGAAACAACTGCACGACGAAAAGCGGAGCAGTGGGGTACTTCTGAATCGTGACGTAGAGGACCACCACGCCGAGTACCGTTGCGGCGACGAACGCGATCGCCCCTCGCCTCCACGTTCTACTGACGGCGATCGTGGTCGCGGCAGACGCGACCAGCACCATGAGGACGCTGTAGTCGAAACGGGTCCCGCCCATTTCGGTCGCGATGGCTCGGTAATGCAGGGGCGCCAGGATGATCGGGACCACCCAGATCGCCCAGTACCGATTGACCGGACGGAGCCCGAACATCAGAACCGCTGCGCTCCAAACGAATATCCAGGCTGCGATCACGTCGATATGCATCAATTCGTACGTCTCGGCAAAGCGCGGTAGCAGGAGTGCCTGGAGTCCCAACGCGACGAAGAGACCGATGCAACCGACTATCTTGTCCGTCTCGCGATCGTGAATAGGAAGTTCCGGACCGCGCCTCAAGTCTGTTCCGACGGCCGCAACAAGGCACAACAGCGGTAGGGCGAAGACATAGCCGATGGCTGTGCCGCTGGCCGTGCTCTGCCATAGCTTGGTCCAGGTAGGCCAGAAGGCAAAGATCGTGGCGAGCACTATCATCAACCATCGCACGGCGAGTCGAGGAACGATCCCGGACTCGGAGCGGATCTCACGAATCTTCAACATTTTCAGTTCCATTCGCTTGTACCCGATATGTCTACGTGCGATTCGAGGCTGCGCACTCGCTGGAGACCGCCGATCACCGCCCTCGGTTCGGCGCCACGTGCTGACATTACTTGATCAAGACATAACGCCCACGACGCGTCGAGGACCCGCCCCCGAGCGGTTCGGCCCTCGCGCTTTCATGTTTTACATCTCACATAGTGGGAAGCATGAAATCTTTTTTCGACGCTTCGCGAAGGGCTTGGTCATCCGTGTGGCAATGCGAGATTTTCGATCTGCCGAATTACTGGACGTCGAAGGCTAATTCACCTTCGGATTGCAGAAAGTTCAATCAGGTCGAGCCGATTCGACCTTCGGGGACATAGGTCCCCGGAATGCAGGGACGGTTCTCGATTGTGTTGTTTCGGGTCCAGTTACCCAAGCGAAAGAACTGTGGTCTGCACTGACTAGGAATGTCCGCTTTGTGAGCTATTGCGATCGTTGGGACCTAAGGCCTGAGTGATTTCTGGAATCGGACGGATAGCTGAGTTATAGCTACCAGTTGGTAACTGGGGCAAGAATGATGGACTGACATCGCGGCCACCGAATATGAACAATCGTCCAGGAGCCTTCGGGTGGCTGAGTCGAGACGAGATTGCTGCTTAGAGTCTTGACCTGCAACATTATTCGAATTGAACTCGGGCCTTCGAGATGTTCTCATAGTATCCACACGGCACGTGCAACGCCCCCGGATTATCAAGTTGCAATGTTGCCGACACCTAAGCGGAACATTTGCTCTACTCCATATTTTTGGTGTGTCTGCGGCTTTTGGATGCAAACCGGAAATTCCGAAGAACGGTCGGGGCCTGGCGGCTCGCAAACGGGAAGGTTGGTCAGATGTCGGCATTGGACATGCCCATGGCGCCGTCGCTCGGGTATCAGCGTCCGCGCATCGTGCCGGACTCCCGTGCGGAGTTTTCCTCGCGTGCTGCGTGGCAGCAGCGTTACATACGCGCTCTGACAGTGACGGATTCGCTGATTGTCATCGGGGCGGTGTCGGCTGCTCAGTGGCTTCGATTCGGCGCCGCGCCGACTGCCGTCGACGCCCGTGAGCTCGGGCAGTTCAGCTACACCGGATTGTCCGTCGGTGTCGTGGTCGCATGGCTGGCGACGTTGCAGATATTCCGGACGAGATCCGCGAGTGTGATCGGGAGCGGTCCGGAAGAGTATCGGCGAATCCTCGTGTCCGCGATGAGATTGTTCGGGGTCATCGCGATCGTGAGCCTTCTGCTTCGACTCGACATCGCCCGGCTGTACCTCGCTTTCGCATTTCCCGTCGGGCTTCTCGCACTACTTGTCAGCCGCTGGCTGTGGCGTGGGGTGATCGTACGACGTCGTACGCGCGGAGAGTGCCTCACATCTGTACTGGTGGTGGGCAGCAAGGACGCCGGCGCTGAACTGGCACGAAACTTCGAGCGAGGTAGTGCTGACGGTTTCCGCGTGGTCGGAGTGTGTGTGCCAGGGTTCCTTCGGCGCGCAGACGAATCCATTGCGGTCGACGGACGTGACATACCGCTTCTCGGCGGTGAGACGTCGGTTGTCGAAGCATTGGAACTGGTCGGCGCAGACACCGTTGCCGTGACGGCAACCGAGCATCTCGGCTCGGACGGTATCCGCGCGCTTGCCTGGGATCTGGAATCGCGGGACGTGGACCTGGTCGTTGCGCCCAGCATCGTCGATGTGTCGGGCCCACGATTGTCGATGCGCCCGGTAGCAGGTCAGCCTCTGATTCGCGTCGAGCGACCGAAATATCATGGTGCGCAACGCTTTGCGAAATCATCGTTCGATGTGATCTTTGCGTCGCTGATCTTGGTCGCGATCGCACCTGTTCTTCTGGTGGCGGCGATGGCGGTCAAGATCTCGAGTCCGGGACCGGTGTTGTACCGAGCAGAGCGAATGGGACTGGACGGCAAACCGTTCCCGATGCTCAAGTTCCGTTCGATGGTCCAGAATGCGGACTCGCAGGTGTCGTCGTTGATGGCCCAGAACGACGGCGCCGGTGTGCTCTTCAAGATGCGCGACGACCCGCGCGTTACACCGGTCGGGCGCTTCCTGCGCAGATACTCGATCGATGAACTGCCTCAGTTCGTGAACGTTCTTCGTCGCGAGATGAGCGTTGTAGGCCCCAGGCCGCCGCTGCGTCGCGAGGTCGAGGCATACGACGGAACAGTCAGTCGCAGACTTCTCGTCAAGCCAGGCATCACAGGGTTGTGGCAGGTCAGCGGACGATCGGATCTTTCCTGGGAAGAGACTGTACGACTTGATCTTTCGTACGTCGACAACTGGTCGCTCATGGGGGATGTCTTGATCGTCGGCAAAACACTGAAAGCGGTATTGGCCAGTGACGGCGCATATTGAGATGTGAATGCCCGCAGCAGGTGAGCAGTCGATCGAATCTAGTGGAAAGACGCAGCTCGCCTTGGTCTTTCGTATGTCGACGACTGGTTGATGACGAGCGACATCATGATCGTCGCGAAGACGCTCGAGGCGGTGTTGGGAAGTGATAGAGCAAATTGACCAGGAGAAGTTTGTGTCGGAACCGCCAAAGTTGAAGTCTTTGCTCGTCGTGGCACCCTGGTTGGAAGGTGGGGGTGCACAAAAGTCACTGTGCGGATTACTACGCGGCCTTGCCGACACACATACGACCGTCGTCACTTTGTTTGCAGGCTGCCGAGACTTCAACGAGGTTTCCGACCTTGCCGACGAGTTCGTCATGCTCGACTATCCAAGGAGTCCTCGCGGACTGGTCGGAGCCAGTCGTGCAATAACAACACATCTTCAGCGTTCGGATGTGGTCTATTCACTGATGAGGGGCAGCCATGTCGCACTCGGCGTCGCGAGTGTCTTCAAACGCCTTCCGAGTGAGCTGATTGCGACCTTCCATCAGTTGCCGAGTGCGGATGAAACTGGCGTTGTCTCCCTGATCGAGAACGTGCTCGTTCGTAATGCACTTCGGAACGCAAAGCTGATCACTGCACCTTCGGAATTAGCCGTGAGTCAGATTCGCCAACGACGTTACGGACCGCATGCTCGCCTTGTATACGAGCCGAACTTGATCCGAGTTGACTCGAGAGAAACCACTCGTCGTGAACGTGCGGGGGCACCCCTACGGCTCTTGGCTTGTGGTCGTCTATCCAAGCAGAAGGGTTTCGATCGAATTCCCGAACTTCTGTCAGATATCGAGATTCCTTGTGAAGTCAAAATCTTGGGATCAGGGCCGGAAGAGGAAGATCTGAAACGGCGGTTCGACGATGCGAAGCCTTCTGCGCATACGGTGGAACTAGTCGGACGCGTCGATGATGTTGTGCCCTACCTGGATTGGTCAGATGCGGCATTCATGCCCAGTCGAAACGAACTCAATCCTGTGTTCGTATGGGAGGCGTGGGCACGCGGCCGGCCGGTTGTTGCCACCGATCTACCTGCATTCGAGGATCTGCGTACCTCCGGGCCAGTGCTCACATTTACCGGCGCGGCCAGCCTGCGGTCCGCCCTCGGCATCGTATCGAGTGACGGGTACCGAGATTCTGCCTATTCAATGGGTTTGCAGGCGTCCCGCACCATGACGACCAGGAGTGAGATCGTTGCCCGAATACAATCGTGACCGCCCGCGCATCCTGGTCATTCATGCATACAGTGCTCAAAACTCTGGCGACCGGTTGCTGGTGGAGGAAACACTCGAATTGCTGAGATCGGTGTGGCCGGACTCTGTCGTCGACGTGATTGCCACTGATGCAGAATCATTCCGCCACCATCCGATGGCGAACCATGTCAAGTTCCATCAGTGGACATCGGCATGGATTCCGAACCCGAAAAAGAAGGCGTCCGTACGCGTTTCCATGCTGGCCAGTTCACTCACCGGCGGGCCGGCATCTGTCAAGATGCTGTTCGAGCAAGCAGATTTGGTTGTCGCCGTCGGGGGCGGATACCTACGAGGTTCGTCTGTTTCTGAAGCCCTGAAAACTGCAGGGGCGCATTTCGGTCAACTCGATCTTGCCGCACGAAGTCGTGCGCGCAAGATCTATCTCCCGCAGAGTATCGGCCCGTTCCCGAGCCTTCTCCGTCGCCGCATCGCAGGTTCGCTGAAGGCGATGGACCAGGTGCTCGTTCGAGACGATCGATCACACGAATTGTTCGCCGACCTCGGCAATGTCGAACGAATCTCGGATCTGGCGGTTCTCAAGATGGCGGAGGTCCGTGCACCTCGCAATATCGAGATCACGCATGGCCCGGTAGTCGTGGCCCGTGAGCTCTCCCGCCCTGGATCCTACGAGAACACTTTGTCCGACTTGGCTCGGTCAGATCATGTCGTATGGGCGATTCAGTCCACGGGTGGCGGAAACAATGACACGCCCCTCACCGCCAAATACTCTCCGGAAACCCCAAAGCCATTGCAGCACTATCTGGAAAGCGCGGAGAATCGCGTTGTTGTCAGTACACGCCTCCACGGATCGTTGTCTGCATTGCTCGCTGGAAAGCCGAGTGTGCACCTAGGCTACGAACGAAAATCATGGGGAGCTTTTCATGATCTGGGGCTGGAACAATACGTTCTCGATGCCCGACGGACTTCGGCAACGCGCGTTCTCGACGCGGTGGAATCGATTCGAGACGATCCAGCCACTTACTGGAGTCTGATCGATTCACGCATCGAGGCCGTCGCGTCCCAGAGGGAACGCCTGCTCGACTCCCTGGCTGTGCCATGCCAGTCGCCGACGGTCGGCCAATGACATGAATCTCTCGATCCTGTTGTTTGCCAGTGTTTTTCTCTTGCTGATCGCACGTGCAAGTGTGGTTACGGTGTTGCAAACCCGACCTCAAAACTCGACAAGTACCGGAAGCGGCTTGATCGGGATCTGGTTTTGGGTATCGGTCGTTTGGCCGGTCCTTTTCAAGGCCGTGTTGGGTAGCGTCCTTGCCCTATACATTCCGGTTTCCGGATCCGCGGTCTTCGTGATCGCCTACCTACCCTCGATTGTCATAGGAATCGCGATATTCATTGTGGCGCTGGGGTCCCGCGAATCGTTCCCCTACATTCCCGCGTTGCTGGTAATGGCGGTAGTGATCATGCCGGCCCTCATCTTCGGGGTCGTGGACATCGGCATCGTCGGAGCGATATTCATGATTGTGCCTACGCTCCTGTGGTGCCGTGCCCTCTCTGTTGATGTACTGAATTGGACCCGTCTGTCTTACCAAGGTCTGCTGGTACTTTGTCTGACTGTCGCTGTGGTTTTCGTCGTTTGGCCTGAGGCTGTGGCCGAGACCTGTCGAGTGGACAAGTGCACTGTGGCTGGCCAAGTTCTCACGTCGTCCATTACCGGCAACGGCAACTTTCTCGGGCTTTGTGTCGCACTGCTGAGCGTCATTGCCGTCTATCGGCAACACTGGATCACAGTCGCGGCGGTTGGACTGGCAAGCCTCATCGTGATCGAAATTTCAGGTAGTCGAACAGCAATGATCGGTTTGATTCTCGGATACCTCGTAGTCCTGGGTATCGGGAACCGCACGACGCGGGTTGTGGCTCTGGCAGCTGCGATGATTGCGTTGGCGATTTCTTTTGTCCCGGTGTTCCGAGTGTACGGACTTCGTGACTACACCTATCGCGGTGCTTTGTGGATGAGAGCAAAGGAGCTGATTTCGGAGAGCCCGAGTGTTGGTCACGGCGCGAACTATTGGACGGAGCATAACGCGTATCGCTTCTCCTCCAACTATGCCGCGCACAACATTTGGCTGGAACTCGGCGTCGCCGTCGGGTTTCTCGGAATTGCCATGCTTGTCGTCGCTGCGGTCTGGGCGCTGCTGACCACGGATGTCGAAAATCGATACTTGGCATCGGCGCTTATCGTGACCACGGTTGCTGTGGGTTTCCTGGAGGCGCCGATCCAACCCTATCGAACCGGTCTGCTTCCGTTCTTGTGCCCTCTCCTCCTTCTCTTGTGCTCCTCAGGCATGCGGAAACGATCATTTGATACTTCGGAGACGGAAGACGTTGAGATGAAAACGATTCGAGATGCACCGGTTGGTGCCGGTCCGACGAGAGATGGTGCGCGATGAAAGTTCTGCATGTCACGGAAGCACTCGGAGGGGGTGTAAGCACCGCGATCTTGAATTATCAGGCGTTGACCCCGGAAATGCATCACTGCGTGATCGCTCGCGAACGGGTCGGGCAGAGCACGTACAATTTTCCCTCCGAACTCAGCGTGACATTGGTACCTGGAAGTTTGGCCGCACTGTTACTGTCCGCGATTCGTATGGTGCGCCGAGGAGATTTCGATATTCTGCACCTGCATTCCAGTCTTGCCGGTCTCGCCCGGATCATCCCAGGACACCGGGCTGGGATCGTATACACCCCACACTGCTATGCGTTCGAGCGCACCGACGTCAGCCCTCTCGCGCGGGTACTCTACAAGTCTGTTGAGCGTGGGCTACTTTCGATTCGGCGCCAGTGCGTTGTCGCGGTGAGTGGACGAGAAGCCGAGTTGACTACGGAGTTGTCGAACTCCTCCACCTCGATCGTGGTCGGCAACGTATCACCGACCGATCACGGCGGGTATTTGCGCGCAAGCAGCCATGGGGCAACGGAAACATCGGCTGAAAGAAGCCGAGTAGTGATGGTGGGAAGAATATTTCCCCAAAAAGATCCCCAATTGTTCGCCGATATTGCATCAAGGCTGTCGAGCAGGTTCGAGTTCGTGTGGGTAGGAGATGGTGAAGCCGTCTTGAAAGAAAGTCTCGTGGAATCAGGGGTTCGGGTGACGGGCTGGATTCCAGCTGAACAGGTGCTGGATGAAGTGCGCGCCAGTTCGCTGTATCTCCATACTGCAGCCTGGGAGGGCGCTCCGATATCCGCGGCGGAGGCTGCCGCTGTAGGTGTCTCCGTAATCAGTCGAGATATCAAAAGTATGGTCTCGCTTGGTTATCCAGTCGCCGGCAATACCGCCGAGTCGCTTTCGACGGCCGTCACACACTATTTCGACTGCCTGGACTACCGGACCGCAGTTCAGGCCAAGACACAAAGTTTCAACCGAACTGTCGACGTCGTGAGTGCGCGGACAGCACTCAATGACGCCTATGCACTCGCGAGAGGGGTTTCTCGATGAACTCATCGGTCACCGTCATTACCATCACCAGGAACGATCTATCTGGGCTGGTCCGCACGATCGAGAGTGTCCGGACTCAGAGTGCACGAGGAGTCGAACACATCGTGATCGACGGTGGCTCGACCGATGGGACTGTGGAATACCTTGATTCACTGGGTGATTCGTTGGTGTGGAACACAGGTCTCGACAGCGGTCGTTATGACGCAATGAACATCGGTGCAGAGTTGGCGAGTGGCGAATTGCTGTGGTTCATGCACTCGTCGGACGTATTCCATTCAGGTGACGTTCTGGAACGAGTTTCTCGGGAGTATCAAAGAGGGGACGTCTCTTGGCGGTGGGGTTACGGGCTGAGCAACATTCATGACTCCGGAAGTTCCATCGGAATCGGTGGCCGGATCCCGTTCAGTCTGTCCCGATTCTCCCTGGGTGGAAACATCATTCCCCATCAAGCATGTGTGATCGAGAAGTCTCTGCATGTTGAGATCGGCGGTTACGATACCGAATTCGGGCTCAGTGCCGATCAGCTGTATCTGTTGAAGATGGCAGTCCGATCAGAACCGCGGGTGTGGACCGAGTTCTTCTGTGATTTCGATTCGGCCGGTGCTGGTTCGGTGCGGGGCATGATGGATCACTATCGGGACATGCGGCGATCGCGCGCCCTGACCGGTGTCACAGTCTTCAGGTCGCACCGGCTCGATTATGCAGTGTCCTTGGGAGTTGCGCTTCTTGCAAAAACTGATCGTGTCCAAAGACGAGTACTAGCGGGGGTGACTCCTCGTGTCCGGTGAATCTTCAGAACCCACAACGGAATTGAAGTCGAACTTCGCAGTTGTCATACCAGCTTTCAACGCGGAAGCCACACTTATGGCGTCAATCGAGAGCGCGCACAATGCGGGCGCTTCGGAAGTCATCGTGGTGGACGACGGATCCACAGACGGTACCGCCGCGCTATGTCGCGCCCACGACATCCGTGTCCTGACGCAGCCCAATGCAGGTGCATACCTTGCGAGACGACGGGGGGCCGCGCTTGTCACGGCACCGTACATCGTGTTCCTGGACGCGGATGATCTTCTGGTCACATCCGGCGTTCACGAGTCCTTGCGTATTCTCTCCGCGCAGGCAGACTGCGCAGTCGTCGCTGGACGTGTGATGGCGAGCCTCCCGCGTGGGCGTAGTCGGTTGAACAAACAGTCGTACTCCGAGATCAATACTCGAACCCTGTTGACGCAAGGTTATGGTCCGTTTCCACCGGGAGCGGCGCTGGTTCGGCGTGCCGATTACGAAGCGGCGATCGCGCTCGACGTACCTGAGATCGTCGAGCGTTATGCCGACGACTACGAATTGTTCATTCGGCTATCCGTCGTCGGCCGAATCGTTCAACACAACACTGTGTCCCTCGTGTATTCGATGTACGCAGGGAAATCCATTGGTTCTCCCGAGAAATCGCTGTTGTGCAAGGAGTCGATCAGGGGGCACTACGCGCGACATCTGGGGATCACCGTTCGGCTGATGAGCGCATCGGCGGTTGCCGCAGCTGCGAACGCACGTATGGGACGAGCGTCGTTCGCGCGTGGGTTTTACTTGCGGGGCTGCACGAAGGTAGCAGTTGCCGCGTGCTACAAGGTACTTTCTCGGCTCGATAACAGCGGTCTGAAGCAGTCCACAATCGTGTCTGGTGCGGGAACCTCGGAGGCGCGGGGGTGAACACAGTGGTCAGCTCTTACCTGAGGTCGGCGAAGTCGATCGACCTGGGTGGGACCGGGTTCTTTCGACTGGTAGGTCTGCTGGCCGGAGCTTGTGCGAACTTCGCCGTAATAGCAATTCTGTCTCGCGACTACGGCGTTGAGTACTACGCCTTCTATGCGCTGATGGCGTCCATGTTGAACCTACTTCCCTTCGCGGACTTCGGTATCGGCGCGACCATGGTTAACGCAACAGCAGATTACCGAAGTGGTGCACTCGATCGGATGTCGTTCCAATCCCATTTTCGGCGGGCGAGTCTGGTTACCGTTCTGGTGTCCCTCGCTGTCGCAAGCCTCGCTTTCCTGTTCTACCAGTTGGGGCTGTGGGTGCCGATGCTAGGCGCAGTCGGTGAGATGAGTCATGCGTCAGCGCTGGCCACAGTGGTGATTATATCTGCGGCAGTTGGTATTCCGTTGGGTTTGGGATCCCGCATCCTGCAGGGTTGCGGAAAGATGCGCGTTGTCGTTACCGCAGCGTTGATCGGTCCGATCATTCAACTGATCGTGATAGTGGTCTGTTGGACTACTCACGCGCCGGCCTACCTGTTTGTTCTGGCACCGTGCGCAGGCTACCTCGCCGTCGGATTTCTGACCCTTGCTCTCGCGCTTCGGTCGATTTCCGGCGACGTGGGTTCGTTGGTCGGCTGGAGTCTTACAAGCCCGGTGCGAGTTCGCATGGCTGAAACTGCGGTTCCGTTTTTTCTCATATCGATCGGCATGGTCGTCGGCTTTCAGAGCCATAGGTTGCTGATCTCCACTTTCGGGACGGTGGAAGACGTCGCACAATATTCGGTAGTGGCGCAATTCGCTGGACCGCTACTGGCGATCTTGGGAGTGATGGGTCAGAACTTGTGGTCGAGATATCGCCAACGCTACCGACTCGGGACACTTCGGGTACGCGAATTTTCCCAGCATATAGTGCTTCTCGGCACTGTAGGCGCCGTATTTGCGCTCGCCCTGATCGTCATCAGCTATCCGGGAATACGGTTTGTCTCGGGTGGAAGCCTTGCCGTGCCACTGGCAACCGTTTTGGCCGGAAGTGTTTACATCCTTGTTGTTTCGGTGCATCAACCGGCGGCAATGTTCCTCATGGACCCGCGAGGGCTGTGGTTGCAAGTCCTGTGCGTCTGGCTGAGCGGCCTCGCCGGGATGGCATTGGCAATATCTTTGATTCCTGATCTCGGACCCGCCGCGCTGTACCTGGGGTTATCCGCAGGAATGGTTGTACTCCAAGTCATTCCGTGCATCTGTATTTCAATGCGGCGAATTTCGAGCATGGAGAAGACGGGCGTGACCGTGTGAATAGATGCCCGAAAATCTTGAAATCGTACATACAGATGGTCGTACATACACATGAAGGAGAGAAATGAAGAAGGCACTGATCACCGGAATTACAGGCCAAGACGGTTCGTACCTGGCCGAACTGTTGTTGAGCAAGGGGTACGAGGTCCACGGACTTATTCGTAGATCGTCCACGTTCAATACGGCTCGAATCGATCACATGTATGTGGATCCCCACACGCCGGATGCAAAACTGTTCCTTCATTACGGCGATCTCAGCGACGGGGCGCGTTTGGTCACTCTTCTCGCACAGATACGCCCGGACGAGGTCTACAACCTCGCAGCGCAGTCCCATGTGCGGGTGAGTTTCGACGAGCCGGAACACACCGGTGACACGACGGGAATCGGGTCGATCAGGTTGCTCGAAGCAGTCCGGATGGCTGGTCTCGAATGCAGGTTCTACCAGGCGTCCAGTTCCGAGATGTTCGGTGCGACACCGCCTCCGCAGGACGAG
>Ga0154000_1000401_pt1 | contig 11933 bp, 14 predicted proteins | sample TSNC084MetaG_FD_104674 | JGI IMG/M metagenome (GOLD analysis project Ga0154000, IMG submission 104674) | Attine ant fungus gardens microbial communities from North Carolina, USA - TSNC084 MetaG | ecosystem: Host-associated > Fungi > Mycelium > Unclassified | place: USA: North Carolina, Lumber... | reverse complement strand
TTCTTTTCATCAATAAATGTTTTTACTAATTGACCTTTATAATATACGTTTCCTATTCCGCCCGTAGTAGAAGCAACGAACTCAATACCGTAATCTTTGTAATCAGAGAAAATCTCTTCAAATGTTTTTCCTCCGGCGCTTGATGTGCTGCCTATCGCCGTTGTTTGTGGCGCACCTCCATTTCTTTTAAGAAAATTTATATCCCTCGCGTTAAACTCCTGTTGACTATATGCCACGATAGCGGTTAATTCACCAAATGGGTCTATGCTTCCATCCCTATTGTCAATAATGCTACGGATGGTGTGGACATCTACCATTCCATCTTCATTGAGATAATCGTAACGTGTGGCACTCATGCCGGGTTCAATCTCATATCCGTCCCAAAAATAACGCACTAACTGGCCATTAAAAAGCATTTTGTTGTTTGCATTATAAGAAACACCAAACTTCTCATATTCGGGAAGAGGCTCCCATTGTATTGTGACAGGCGCTTGATTTCCGTCTGATATTGCCGTATTTGTGACCTCTGAAATAGAATTTGAAGAAGCTGAACGCCTTTCTTCTGTTCGCCTATTATATTCTGCTTGTGACGATACATTGAATCCCACAGGACTATTGTTTTCGTATACAACTGTCAAGTCTATTGCGCCAGAGACGTTTCTACCGGCAAAACCATCAGGACCCATGGATTCCGCTATAATAGTCCCCATCACATCATCTCTTATTTCGCGCACAGGATGTTCCTCATACATCATTAGACCGGTGGCCTTGTCAACGCTGACGCCAAGATGTTCATACGGCTTGATGGCCTCTTGCAACGAATCCGAAACAAGATGTATATAATCCAAATCAGCAGCAGTATCAGTTGGAAGATAACCACTTGTTTGCGGCGAGGCAGTCGCGGCATTTGTGGCGAAAGCAAAGCCCGTTCCAACAGTGAAGATTAATGCTGCACAAACGATAACAAGGCCAGTTCTCTTTTTCCCCATATCCATGATTGAAAAAATCCTTTTCTTCATCCCTTTTTTACCTCCGTAAAAGTTAGTTGATAAAGCTGTTTTCATCTTTGATTGATACTTCACCACTCCTATTGCATGTCAACGCTTGTGTTTTGCACTGTTTCAGCATCGCAGGATATTTCACATAGTATGTCAATTGCTTTTGCCATCAGGTAAACAATGGGATTAAACCAGTGTGTAGCGGTTGCAATCAACACTAAAACCTTGTAGCATAAATCTTTCCGCTTCAAATGGACAAGTTCATGTTTGAGGATAAAATAAAGTTCGTCTTTGTCAAGATTCGTATGCGGTAATAAAATACAAGGCTTTATAAAACCTATCATCATGGGACTGCCTATGCAGGGGCACAAGTGTAGGATGATCTGCTTGGACACTCCCATTTCAATTTGTAGACTTTGAAGTATTGAGAATGGTTGCCCGTCCGTAACACTATCGCTCCAACGTCTTGTCATTTTTATGAAGCAATAGTGCTTGATAACATGGTAAGCAAGAAAAGTCACTATTCCAATAATCCACACAATGGCTGCTATCTGCCACCAAGAAATACTTTGTGTTGTAGGCAGGAGCATCGTATTTTCAACAGGCGCGGGCATAGTTAACGGCGCTCCATTACCTATTTGAACAATCGGCATGGTTGTTTCGCTCGGTACGGTTACTTTGACAAGAGGGTTATTGAAGTGTGGACGGAAAGGGATTATCAGTCCGACTACTGCAACAAGCCACGCATAGTAACGGCTTTTTGCAGAGTATCGCTTTGCCAAAAGCGGCGTAATTGCCATGTAAAAGAGCACAAGTGCCGACATGGCAATCGAACAGGTCAGCAGGGTAACTATAAAGCCTTGCATATCAACCCCTCCCGGTATTGACAGCAACAATCAGCAGGATAATGACTTCACCCCGTTTTTGAACATAATCAACGAGTTTTTTGTTCGGGACACGAGCAAAAAAATTAAGGCGGTCATGAAGAACAAGGGCGAATCCGGCGAACATCTCTGCACTATCCCGCCGTATGGGTACATGAAAGACCAAGACAATAAAAAGCGGTGGATTGTGGACGAGGAAGCCGCCGAAGTTGTGCGGCGCATTTTCGATTTGTGCTTAGAGGGTTATGGCCTGTCACAGATTTCCCGTGTACTTGAAAATGACAAAGTGCTTGTACCATCTGCCCACTGGTACGCAAAAGGTATCCCTTGCCCATCAAAGCCGCCCGCTAATCCCTATCGTTGGGTTGCGTCAACCGTATCTGATATTTTGGAAAAGCGAGATTATCTCGGTCATACGGTGAACTTCAAAACCTATAAGCAGTCCTATAAAAGCAAGAAGAAGCTATACAATCCAGAGGACAAACAAAAGGTCTTTGAAGATACCCACGAAGCTATTGTTGACGTTGACACTTGGGAGCGGGCGCAGGAGTTACGCCGTAACAAACGCAGACCAACACGGACAGGCAAGACAAATATGTTTTCCGGCCTTGTCCGCTGTGCTGATTGTGGGGCAAAGCTATATTATTGCACAAGTAACAACTTTGAAGCACGGCAAGATTATTTTATTTGTTCTACTTCAAGGTTGAAAGGCACAGAGGTTTGTGGGTCTCACTTTATTCGTGCGGTGGTGCTGGAAGCCGGTGTTTGGGCGCATATGCGGCTCGTTATTTCCTGTGTTTCTCACCATGAAGAACGGTTTAGAAAAGCGATGGGGGCAAAGCACAGAGCCGAAGCAAAACGGGAACTGGCGGCAAAACGCAAGCAGTACACACAAGCGGAACGCCGTATTGAAGAACTCAACCGTCTATTCAAGCGTATTTTCGAAGATTATGCCAACGAAAAATTATCCGACAGCCGTTTTGAAATGCTTTCAAAGGATTATGAGCAGGAACAGAACGAATTGAGGGATAAGCTGTTGCAACTTGACGAAGAAATCACACAGCAGGAAGAACAGGCAGAAAGCATTGACAGGTTTATCGGCAAGGTGAAGAAATATCTTGATTTAGAGGAATTGACACCCGCCATTCTCAATGACATGTTAAAAGCGGTATACGTTCATGCTCCAGTCAGAGAAGATGGCGAGAGGATACAGGACATTGATATTTCCTATGACCTCATTGGGATACTTCCGTATTCCTTGCTGATGAACTTGCAGAACGGAGAAACGGCATAGCCGAAGCCATGCCGTTTCCCGAAAACATTCTTTATGCTGTTTTATTGAGCCGCCCCTAACCGCAGCTGCTTTTGTGTAGGTTATATATGGGTGAAAGGGTTGTCGGCCTGCTGAACGGTCTCCTGGCCTGTCGGGGTGGATTGGCCCGCTTGCCGGCTCTGGTCAATTTTATCAGGTTGCGGGAGAATAGAGAGTCCTGCATTCATGTATTGGAGATTGTAAAATGCCTGGATGTGCATCTGCGTAACCAAGGCAATATGGTTCAGGCTCTCCCAGGAAAGTCCGACAAATACGGAATTCTCAGGCTTGCTGCCAAACCGTGGGACGATCAGTCCCTTAGCGTCCGTTTCACCCGGACCGCTTTGCGCAATAAAGGCGTAATCCACCTTATCGCCGGCGCAGAGCTTAGCCACACGGGACAGGCTCATACCGTCTTTGCGCGATCTGCCGTATCTGGCCAGGTCGTCGGCCGACGTACCGCCCATCGATGAGTACAGGGGCTTATTCAGTTTATCACTGTCGGTTCTGAGCTTTTGCATATCACGGTGAATGGATCCGCTCAGGATCCGCCTGCAAAACTCCAAAAATTCCGGGATGTCAATGTAGATATTGACCTTCTGGGTGTACCGGCTGCCTTTTTGCAGGGAGACATCGTACTTTGCAAAGAAGAGGTGAACCTTGCCAACTGCAAAATAGTCGTTCTGCACCTCCAGGAAACATTTATTGGCGTCTTTGCGGATTATCTGGCCGGAGTTCAACTCATTCGGTTCCGGCATGGTCTTCACCGCCTTCCTTTAGTTTCCTCACAAGGTCAGTCAGCTGCCTCATATTACGCTCAAACTGCGGCTTAAAATCCTCTTCCATATCATAATGGGTGTACAGAGAAGGGAAAAGCGTATAGAGCAATAGAACCGTATCGACCGTGATGTCGTCACCGTGTTTTGCGATGGCCTTTGACAGCGTATCGTTCAGCTGGTGCCACTCCTCAGCGGAGCCGCAGTCCATGGGGGCGCCACGGCGGCAGATCCAGTCACGGACCGTTACCGGATCCGCGTTCTCATCCTGTTCTTCATCAGAGAGAAAGAATCCTACACAGCTGTTTTCCCGGTCATATACACGCTCCAGAGGGGACAATTTACATACGTCCGGACGCCGCGTGCCAAGAGCACAGCCGTCTTCGCCCAATATAAACGGGCATGCTGCCGTACCGGTGTATTCCGGCCTGAACATCAGCTGCGGGATTCTCAGTTCTGGATCGATGCCGAAGACCGCATGCCGGCGGATAGCCTCCCCGGAACTGATATTCTGGGATTCAGCAATCTGGTAAACGTCATACGGCGTCAACCGAACCTGGAATTTGCCCTGCCTGCAGGGCAGGTGTTCCGTATCCTTGATTCTGATCTCGTTTTCTAATTTCAAAAGTTCACTCATTTTTGTAATAACCTCCTGTAAAAAAAGATAGAGGAAGCGTACCGCTCCCTCATTGATTTGAGTCATAAGACCCGTGGTATTGAATTGTACATTAACCTCCTGGCATTTTGGGATATCTATATAAACAGGACCGTAGCCTGGGATCCCGGGAAACAAAAAAGCGCCCATGGGCACAAATGTACCTATGGACGCTTTGTATACTCGGAAACTATAATGCCTTATGGCAAATCATTGAAACTTTATATTGCTATTATACAAGGAGCAGAGGCAAAAAGCAAGAGTTACTCCCCAGTGGCGGGAGAGCAGTGCTGCACACATTTAATCATAGTTGTGACATTAACTGGATCTTTGAATTTGATCCGACATAGTGGTGAGAGATTTGATTGTTTGCCATAAGCAGACATCCCTCAGCTTGCAGCACCTGACAAGGCAAAGATTCCGGCGCATGCTGGATCACCGCTGTTTTTGGATATAGCGAACCGGATGTAATAAGGGCCCGTGCCAGAATATCGTTTTGAAGTTGATTTTTCCAGAGGATTGGTTTATAATTCAGGTATAAAGTTACATTGATTCGCCTTTATGGCATTCACAGTTTCCGAGTATACAAAGCGTCCGCAGGTACATTTGTGCCTATGGGCGCTTTTTTTCATATACGGCGTCTGATCCAGGCGCCCAATAACCCTGTTATCCGGGACGCTGCATCAGCGGCCCGTTTTCTATATCCAAAAACGATACGAAAGAGGTGAAGTAATGAAACGTGGAACCACAATCAGGTGGGATTACAACCGGCATGGCCGGTCCGGCGCCCGTATCACTAAGGCTCGCGGCAGACTGACCTTAGATGAGATCGAGGAAGCGCTGCAATACGGTGGAGGCGGCAATTTCAACGGCCACTATGCACTGCTGATCAACGCAGGGGAGCAGACCTGCGGCGGGAACGGCCTGTGGCTGGATGAAGATGCCCGTACCGGTGATGATGTATTCCTGGTTGCGCTTGAAGATTCCGGCGACTGCCCGGTATGCGGCAGCATGCTGCCTCCGTTCGAATACTGTCCGGAGTGCGGCGAGCCATGGAAAAAGTCGAAGAGTTCTCCATAATCTCGGTTATGGAAAAGAACAATTGAAGATGTGCCCACGGCTGGGCAAAACAGTATCCGGACGCTATGCGGGCGCCCGGTTTTTTTATGCCCGGTTATGGGTGGAAAGGAAAGGTCTATGAGTCATAACATCAAGGAAATTCGGGGATTTACGGGTGAATACCAATGTCTCAGTAATTTCTACCCGTGTATAGTCATTCATGGAGACCTGGTATTTCGCAGCGCGGAAGCGGCTTTCCAGGCGGCTAAAAGCATGTCACAGGATGAACGGGTCCGGTTCTGCGCCATGACGTCGGCTGAGGCCAAAAGAGAGGGCTGGAGAGTTGAAATGCGTCCGGACTGGAAGCAGGTCAAGGTCGATGTCATGCGTGATATCCTGCTGTCCAAGTTTGAGCGTAATGCCGGATTGTGGCTGAAGCTGTTGGGGACAGGAGACGCCATACTGGTTGAGGATAATACCTGGCACGACAATTTCTGGGGCAATTGCATTTGTGAACGATGCCGGGAGACGCCCGGCCAAAACATGCTCGGAAAGCTCCTGATGAAAATTCGGGACACTTATAAATATTACTGGAGGTCATAAAAATGCGTAAATTAACAGAACAAGAGGCCAATTTTGCGGCTGAGAAGCATGGTGTAGTGGAGGAGTTCCTGAGAAAATACAGATTAGATGAGTCCGAATACTATGACATCATTATTTTTCGGTTCCTGCGCAGCGTGCAGGTGTACCTTGAGTGGGAGGATCCACGGAAATTCTCGTTTGAGGCCGTCGCCTGGAAAGCGATGGCCTGGGCAGTCAAAACATATCATATGAGGATGTACCGCGATAACCGGCGGCTGCAGCTGCTTAGCCTGGATTACGGGAACGGCTACCTGGAGGATTATTTAGAAACATCCGCTCCGGATCCCAGTGAGGTTGTGGAAGAGGCACTTTTTGAGGAATGGCTGCTCGGCCAGCTCAAACGGACGCACCGCACCGCGCTGAAGTACCGGGTGCAGGGATATACCAACAGGGAAATCAGTAAAAGGCTGCGTGTTTCCAAATACAATGTGGATTGCCGCTTTGCGGATGCCCGCATGTTATTGCAGCAGAACAATGCGATAGAAAGGGGTAATGGTTGTTACAAGCCAAATCAAAACGTCCGGCAGCCGGCGGCTGTCAGCGTATAAAGTGTTTTCGGGACAGGGGCCGCCAGCTCCTGTCCTATATAATATCTGGAGGTATTGGACTAACAAGGAAGATGAATTGAAGACAAAGTACGGTATCGTTTACTTGGGCGACGTTCTATACAACCATCAGGAATGGGCAAAGTTTGACGACTGGTACAAAACAAATATCCGGTAGAATTCCGATTGAGAAAACGGCTTCGCTGCAAAAAGAAGGAAAAATGGACCTAAGAAATCCGAGTAAAAAATTTAGTTGGAATCCAGAACCGGGATATCCCGTTCTGATTACAAAGCGCACGGCAGATGTGAATCTTCCCGTGCGCTTTTTTATATAGACCGGGCTGCATTGCCACTAACTCTATGTTCCGGGGTGCAATGCGCCCCGTTAAAATAAACAATCTTGAGAAATGAAAGGAAGAACGAAGTGATTTTTACCAACATACTGGGAGTAATCCTTTTTGCTATTCTTGCGGGCTTTGCATCCATTGGATTCATGGAAGTGATGTCCTGGTCAAGTCAAACCGACGCAAAACAGGTCATGACCATTGTCCTCAAATATTCCGGAGAGTACAGCAGTCCCGACATCCTGATGTTTGAGCTCAAGGATCCCGGCCAGAGGTCATTGGTCGGGCAAATTCTCAACCAATTAGAGTATGAACATCAGCATCCGGTTGACCGGTATACTTACCGGGCGGAGACCATCCGCCGGCTGGAGCAGGCCCTGGATACGACAGTGATTGTATCCACGATTGACTTTGAAATACGAGGAGGTTCTTAACGTGGCTTTGAATGAAAACAAGCATAGATGGGAGTTCCCACGGAATGCAAAACAAAAAATTCAAGTATAAGGAGACCACTATGAAAAATGTAGATTGGAAAGTCGGCCGTGTTTGCTGTAATAACGGCCCGCATGATATGCGTGATTCGGTCACCATAGGGCTGAAGACAAATTATAATCATCCGGAGCTGCAGCTGGTGTTGCCCCTGAGCGACCGAGATTGCATGTATATTCTCAATACTTTGGCCTTCAGGATCCAGAACGGAGAACGCCTGAAAGCCGGTATGGTTGATAAGCGGGATGAGTTTGGATGCGACTTTCGCCTGGACTATGTTTACCGCCAGGGAGATTATGTCTTCCGGGTCATCGTTCCGGATCCGCAAATGCGTTTTCCGGAGGATCCCCTATGTGAGGAGCCATACAAATACCAGACACTGATCATGTTCGAGGCGCCATGCCCTCATGACAGCTCCTGTGAAGACAAAGAACCGGGTTCCGGAGGGTTGTTCTCTTAACCGAGAATGACTGTCGGCGACCCGATGCGGTCAGATGTTGCAATTTCCCGTGTATAGAGGTATAATACAAATATAAAGTATCATCTGTTTTGCCGTATCGGCAGACAACAGTCACTGTGTTACAAAGCGTCCGTAGGCTAACCACGCCTATGGGCGCTTTTTTATTTTCCGGCCACGGGCCTTAAAGATTGGAGGACTTTTCATGAGTACCATATTAGAGTTACCGGACGGCACCCAGCTTGTCGCTGAGGCCATAGATAATTCGGATTATCCCGGGATTGAAATTCAAATGATGAAAACGGATGGTTCCATGGAACGGTTGTGTTTCGCGGAATACAACAAGGATAAACCTGACGATATGAAACTTTGTATTGGAGCTTATTCGGAAGGCATAGACGAACCTGCTTATTACAGCAGCTATATGCCGATTGAAATTGTGAAGATACAGCTTCCCTTGTACGGGGAACCGTTCATGCTGGTATACAACGAAGACCACTCGATCCAAGCGCGGTTGCCCTTGACCGATGAGGTAAAGGCGGAGCTTGGCCGGGATGTCAAAGGATATTTCTCCGTTACCGTTGGGAGCGATGGCCTGATGACCATCCACGAACGGATCGAAGAGCAAGACTGGTAATTCATTTACCGATAAAGCGTCCGGAAGATTTCAGATCTGCCGTGCGCTTTTTTATATAGATTGGGCAGCATTGCCCCCACCCTATGTTCCGGGACGCAATGCTGCGGCCCGATTATATATAAAAACTCAAACACAGAAAGGAAAATTTTTATGAAAACACCTGAAGTGAAAATCAAAATCCAGACCGAATCAGAAACCAAGAACCTGTCTTGCGAGTTCTGTGCCGGCATTGTCATGAGCCAGCTACCGACAGGAACAAACGTAGGCCAGTATTGTGTTGGTAGATTATCTTTGGACTCGACCGCTGCTGTGATCAATTCCCTAATAGATCTTGTAACAACACTGTATGACTCTCGTTCTCCTAAAGAACAGGGAGTGCTGGACTTGATGCTCATTGCAAAAAGCTCAGCGGAATCCGATTCGGAAAGCCTGTCCTCCAATCCTGGGGGACTCCAGACGGAAGAATCCGATTCATCACCTGACCTCGACAAGGTTTTAAGGGCGGTGCTGGGCGAAATATTCGGCGGAGAGCATTAAACTATCAAAGGCACTGCCAGAACAATCCCATTCCCTGATTGTATAGTCATAAAGTGCCCGTTGGCTTCATGCTGATGGGCACTTTTCCTATTTTATTAGAAATCAAAGTATAACAAAGGAGCGAAAAAACAATGATAGATAATACAGATGCAATGAAGGCGTCAGGCATTATCCGCCGCATAGACGACTTAGGGCGTGTGGTAATCCCGAAAGAAATACGGCGTACCCAGCGCTGGCGGGAAGGCGATCCCATTGAGATATTACCCTTAAAAAGCGGTGATGTGCTGCTGAGAAAGTATTCTGATATAGAAGGGATTGAATCCCTTGTCTCACATACGGCTAAAAGCCTCAGCGCAATGCTGGATGACATCAGCGTGTTAATCTGCGATGACACAAAATTTGTGTCAGTAGCCGGTAGTAAATCCAGTAAACTGGTGGGCCATAAGCTCAGTGTCAAGCTGATGGATAAGATCATTAAAGGCACTGATATCCAGCTGTTACAGCCATCCATACCTTTGGTTGATGAGAACATAGAGAATCAGAAAAACTACTGTTCCCAGGTGCTGGCTCCTATTATCGTGGACGGCATCTCAATGGGCGCTATTATCCTGATATCCATAAAACGGGAGATGCAGCAGCGTGATCTGGTGGCGGTGGAAACGGCGGCCAGATTGATCGCTGCGAATTTGGAATTGTAGCCCAGTGAAGTCTGGACAACCATCTGTCTGGAGGTGCGTTCCACGAAGTCTTCTGCCAAGCTGAGTGGCTGGCTCAGAGCGTGTGCGAAGGGATGTTTGCAAGAAATATCTAGGTGCAGCAAATTATATTGGATTTTATGCGTCAATTTGCGCCATAAGGATGGGAGGAATGAATATGCCATCAAAAACAATAGATAATGTGAGTCAGCTCAACCTGGATGAGCTGACACTTGATGATTTCCGTTTTAAGTACAGCACCGGTCAGGACACCTCTGCAGAAAAAGGCCGGGATAAAAAGCATTCATACCGGCATGGCGTACAAACCCCTATTGGAGATGTAGAAGCCAGGCTTTGGTGCCAGGTCATGGAAATCCTTATCGAGCGTGCCGGTGAACAGGAGCTGCAGACGCATCTGCGGGAATGGTACAAGGATCAACAGGATCCCATGATACCTCATAAAAATTCCCGCGCCCTGGAAGTACATAGCATGAGAATTTTCGATGATGAAGAGTGGGTGGACTATATCCCGTTCAATCGAAAATACCGGCCTGAACTGGTTAAGGACAAGAAATTTGTCCGGATCATCAGTCAGTGCTGCGGGAAACCCGGCGAAGTAACACAGGCCCAGATTGATAAGGCTTCTAAAGGATGTGTATGCTGCCCGCATTGCGGGTACTGGAGCGAATTTACCCTGGTTTCTGAGGATAAGTGCGATGAACTTTAATCCATCCGGAGAATACCTGGATAAAAAACGGGAAGCGGAGGCGATCCGAAAGGATATTGCAGCCGCCCGTGAAATCATTTCCGAAGGTAAGCTCCGGTACAAGAAGAAAAAGCTGCGGGCCCGCAATAAAAAGCAAGCGGCCGGTATGAGCGTCTTTGAAGATCTGAAGGAATATGCTGATAAAACCGAAATCCAGAACGATTATGGTTGGGATTACATTACTCAAACTGAAATGTATCGGTTGATGGATCTCTGGGACGCCCGTGAGCAGTATATCAACGAATCCGGCAAGTTCCAGGACCGGGTAACGGACATGCTGCAGCAGGCCATGCAGCGTATAGGCGATGATTTTCAGGATACTTTGGAAGAATTCGACTCCATAGAGCGGCGGCTCCAGGATGATCTGGAACGCATCGAACGGGAGAATCAAAAAAACGCACATCAGCGTTATATCAACGGTCTTTGACCACAAATAACAGGGAGCTGCCATACCGGCGGCTCCTTTTCGTATTGAAAGGAGTTGCTTCACTATATGACAAACAATGAACTGATTATGGAGGTCCGCGGGAGTATGACCCAGTTCGATCCGCTGACTCCTGAGCTGGTAACACGGATCTCAGGCGATAAGCTTACCTATGATGAGCTGGCTGAAATCCTGGATCACTACGGTTTTACAATAAAAAATGTCGTTCACGATCCGGGCAGGAGATTTCAGCATACATACTATGCCGATTATGATAATGGCATCTACTTTGACGTTTCCATGATGTCGAAAGATTATTTTGATTTTGTCGGGAAAGATATCCTTCAAGGTCTGTCAAAAATGCTGGTAGAAGGCAACCAATTGCTTGCCCAAAGGGAGTGGGATTCATTCTACCTGATCATGATGCCTTTACCAATGGCCGTCTACGACTTTCAAAAACGGTTCCGGGACATTCCGACAGACCAGGTATTTGATGTCTGGTTTGGCATATACAAAAGACTCGACTACTCGTTTGGGATGTGGGATCCGGACGTGCTTAACTATGTGTTTTCCTATCCGCCGGACACTCCCAAACCGGAACCGGGCGAAAACGGGCTTATTACAATCTATCGTGGTATGGGCGAATTATCATCCAGTCCGGATCAAGCCATTTCCTGGTCAACGCACCCGGGTAATGCTCTATGGTTTGCGAA
>Ga0154000_1000400_pt1 | contig 11959 bp, 11 predicted proteins | sample TSNC084MetaG_FD_104674 | JGI IMG/M metagenome (GOLD analysis project Ga0154000, IMG submission 104674) | Attine ant fungus gardens microbial communities from North Carolina, USA - TSNC084 MetaG | ecosystem: Host-associated > Fungi > Mycelium > Unclassified | place: USA: North Carolina, Lumber... | reverse complement strand
CACCTGCGATATTTCCATTCTTTCCCCCCAAATTGGTGCTAGGAGATTCACCAGACTGACGAGCATGTCCGCGCTGATCCAGATACAACTTCTCAGCCTCAATACAATATCGTAAATTTTCAATATCATTCTTCGCAGCGGCAAGGTGTATCAGAAACGGTAGGAGGACAAACTCAGCTGTAGAAGCTTCAGCTGCTGTCCATGTCCACGAGGCGGCCGTATCATGAGTCTCAGATGCCGTTCTAATAGCATCAGATGATATGATGATCTCAGGAACCAGGGAGGGAAGATGGGACAATCGAATGAATCTAGATAAGACGTGATGTATAGTATCTAAGCTGGATTCATTGCCAGAAGTTGAGGGCACCGTTGAGACTTGACTGGGTGCTATGGCGGATGAGCATGTCAATTCACCCCGAAGTGGGATCCTAATCAGGTCTTGAACTTGTCTCAATGATAGGTCAGGTTTGGATAATAAATAGCTGAGTTTGGTCAGCGCGCACTAGCAAAAACTGAGGATCCGGTCATTGGAAATAAGAGCTGTACTGACCTCCGGTGTCATATCACTTCCAGGGATGACACCTACCTGGAGGAGTGATCTCGAGGTTTCATATGCATCAGAAACAGATCCCTTGGCACACTGAGATATAGCTACAATAACAACGCCTCGATCACATGCATCCTTGAGGGCTTGAATGACTTCAGGACGTTGAGGTGCGTTTCCTGCACCGAATGCTTCAAGTACGACCCCTCTATTGGGCGTACTACAAAATGCCTTGATAGTCGCTCCTGTAATGCCGGGGAATAAACGGAGCGTTGCTGTAGACGAAGGATTGACTATTTGTGAGATAACATACATACCCTGGCTTACCAACATGAGGGCTCATCTCTAAATCAATATATCAACAAGGGTCATCTCCAGTAACATAAAGTGCCGACCTTTGTGTGCTCTGAACCTCCTGAGGCTGGTTTGTCGGATAACATCATCCCAACTCACGTCGATATCAATGCCAACTGACAGGACTCCGATTATTGATCACTGATGACATTGGGAAGAGACAAACGGACCTTTGACGAGAGGCGCAAAGTTCGGACTTTCGAAGGCAGCAAGGTCATAAGATGACAACTTGGTTACTCTGTTACCTCGGTATAGGGTATGATTGAAGTATACACAGCATTCTGCGGATCAGGATAAACCAGCGACACTGAGCCGATATTCAAACAGGATCAACCTGGTATAATGTAGTGACCGGCAATTGTAAGGGCACCCATCAGATTATCTACAGCGTCATTGCGAAGCTGGGACATAGGAATTTGAGCGCCAGTGATAATCTAGAGGGATATTCAGGGATACCAGGGTGACACCGACCATTCTCTCTTACCACAGTCTTTCCGAGATCTTCAAGTAGGAAACTCAAGGCGCTTGAGGTATAGGACATTGTGTCTGTTCCATGCAAGATGACAAATGCATCGAAATGATAATTGAGTTCAATTTCGGTGGCGAGACGGATCCAATCTAAGAACACTGATAATGAAAGGTAGTTCAAATGAGAGGGCTGCTGTTAACCTTGCATATCCATGTTACTACTGTCCAGCAATGGATTCCACTGCAAATTATCAGGACAAAATCATCAACTAGTCGGAAAGGATACTTACTTCCAATATTGCGTAGCGGATCGATTTACTAGTCGTTTCACCCGGTACTCTACTCCGTGGTGTGACGAGACTGGGCAATTGGGCTTGAAAAATATTTTCAGCTACTTTCACACACTTAGGCCTGTTCATGGAGGCGCGTTCTTGAGGTGGTTTGAGGGATTGTTCGCCAATGGGGCGACTTGATCGCACAAGTAGCGTGGATGATTCTGGGGATGTTACAGGACCTTGAGACGGAGCCGGACTGGACCTCCCACTGCCGGTGCTCCATTGCCTAAAACTTTGGACAGTGCTGGCGTTCGCAAAGAAAGATTCCTGTAGTGGATCATGAAAACGATCCTGACTCCTGAGTGTTTCTGTGAGGAAATATGGCTCAGGGACATAACCTTGTTGTCCGACGAGCATGCCAATAGTGCCACCTGCGGGCTGCATCAGAAAAAACTGATGCAGATTGGACGCAACCCGCCTGTGTAGATCATGAGCACTCGAGACTCATGTGCGAGCTGAAAGGAATCCATCGTTGGGCTGGACATGTGACTGAGATGTAAGTAATCTCTTTCGGCCCGTGGCCGCCCTAGATAACATTATAAAAATCATCTATGAGGTCAACTTCCTTCCTTCCTCATTGTATCCCATGGAAGCTTTAAAAAAGGTCTTTGAGGACAGAAAGGCAAAGGCATGTCCACTCTTTGTAATGATATCTGAGTTTACTCACTCTGTGACCACTAGGGCTCTGCCGCTCTCGTAACTTTCGTCACTGCCGGTTACCCTACCAAAAATGACACTCCGTCTATTCTTCTGGCAATGCAGGCCGGAGGGGTCGATATTATTGAGCTTGGCATGCCTTTCTCGGACCCCATTGCAGATGGACCTACAATCCAGAAGGCAAACACAGTGAGTAGGTGCTACTTGCGTTCCAGTTCCATTCACTCCTCCGTTTCTAGATTGCTTTAAAGAATGGCATTGACTATTCAACTGTCCTCAGCCACCTTAGAGAGGCTCGTCGGAAAGGCCTCATTATACCTGTCCTCCTCATGGGTATAGTCTATATCTTATCTTTGTGTGATAAGTTCTGATGTCCATCAAGGCTACTATAATCCCCTTCTGGCCTATGGAGAGGACAAAGCTATTCACGATGCTGTCGCGGCAGGAGCTAACGGTTTCATCATGGTTGACCTTCCCCCTGAAGAGGCCGTTGGATTCCGAAAAAAGTGTACCAATGCACAGTCCGTAATTGCTCGGCTATTGAATATATATCCATACTAATACTATGAAGACTTTCTTATGTGCCATTGATAGCACCATCGACGACCCTTCATCGCATGGAACTTCTGTGCTCGATTGCTGATACTTTCATCTATGTGGTCTCCAGGGTATCATCTCCTTGTATCTTCACGTCAATCTGTTTCAGCTCATATTAGCTCGTATGAACAGATGGGCACTACAGGTTCCTCAGAGAAAGTGGACCTCAATACTGAGCTTCCAGACATTCTCACACGGATTCATAATCTCACACACGTACCACTTGCTGTAGGATTTGGCATTGCAACTCGAGCCCACTTTGAATACGCTGTTAATGCTGGAGCCAATGGTGTTGTCATTGGCAGCAAGCTCATCCATGTCATCGGCGATTCTCCTCCGGACGAAATTCCGCAGAGAGTTGAGGCGTATTGTCAGGATATATCTGGCGGAGGTAAACCGCCTCGTGTTTACTCTCTACTTCCTACTGGGTCTCCCGTCGAAGGCCTGGATCAGGCTAACAGAGCAACGGACGCTTTTGGTGTCGGAGTCTTGCCACAGCGTTTTGGACAATATGGAGGTCAGTATGTCCCAGAGGCACTTGTGGATTGTCTAGTCGAGCTTGAAGCGGCACATAAATCTGCCATGGCTGATCCTGAATTCTGGAGAGAATTTCATAGTCATTTTGGTTACATGAATCGACCATCTAACCTCCATCTCGCTAAGAGTCTGACAGAAGATGTTGGGGGCGCTAATATTTGGCTTAAGCGCGAAGATCTGTGAGAGCATTTCTGACCCGTTTAATACGTGACTGACCTGTTAAATAAGAAATCACACTGGATCGCACAAAATCAACAATGCTATCGGACAGGTTAGTCTCGGATTTTCAATTTAGAATAGAACGAGGAGCGAATTGATTTTGCTTCAGATCCTCTTAGCCCGCCGACTGGGCAAAACTCGTATAATTGCCGAAACCGGTGCTGGACAACACGGTGTTGCGGCCGCAACTGTATGTGCAAAATTTGGTATGGAGTGTATAGTGTATATGGGCGCAGAAGATGTCCGTCGACAAGCCCTGAATGTTTTCCGCATTGAAATGCTCGGCGCAAAGGTTAGTTAGTAATCAAGAGAACCAGACTGATGTCATACCGAAGAATTTAGGTTGTACCCGTCTATTCAGGTTCCCGCACACTGAAAGATGCGGTCAACGAGGCACTTCGCGATTGGGTAACAAATCTTGCTACAACACACTATCTTGTTGGTTCCTGCATTGGACCACATCCGTTCCCGACAATTGTCCGTGATTTTCAGAAAGTCATCGGTCAAGAGATCAAACAGCAACTTCATGAAGCGCGAGGCAAAGCTCCAGATGTCATTGTTGCCTGTGTTGGTGGTGGTAGCAATGCCATCGGTAGTTTTCACGAGTTTATTCCCGACAAAAGTGTCCGCCTCGTCGGCGTAGAAGCAGGTGGAGAGGGTTAGTTCACTCTATTGGATCTACCTTTCTATGGACTGACCTTGATGATAGGTATTGATGGAATTAAGCACAGTGCCACGCTCTCGATGGGCCGGCCCGGTGTTCTACATGGTGTCCGGTCATACATCCTGCAGGATCAGGACGGTCAGATTATCGAGACTCACTCCATCAGTGCGGGTCTTGACTATCCTGGCGTCGGACCTGAGCACGCTTGGTTGAAGGATTCCGGTCGGGCAGAATACGTAGTCGCTACAGACGAACAAGCCCTGCGTGGTTTCAGGATGATGACACAAAAAGAGGGTATTATTCCCGGTGAGCTGGCTTCGTGGGCCAGTTGTGTTCCTTTTCTGATTTTTCTTGAGCCTTGGAATCCTCACACGCGATTTGGGAAGCCGTTCGTATTGCTAAAACACTTCCAAAAGGCCATGACCTTGTCGTTGTGAGTACTCATTAATGTCAAACTTCAGTTGATCGCCAAATTGCTTTTTTGCAGTGTTTGTCTGGCCGTGGCGATAAGGATGTTCAACAACTTTCTGAGCTTCCACAATGGACTGATACTCTCAACTTACATGCTACTAATTAGGATCAGTGCGTTGGCATTTTTATCCGTCTAGTCCTACAATTTTGTTCAGGATCTTGTATAATCATGTACCCTAAGATTCTGGGTTTGTCCAGTTGCAATATACTCGGGGATTAAGGAGTGGCTGTGTTGAGCTGGGAATGACCATCTATACAGAAAACAAGATCCAACAAGATCTGCAACTACTGACGAAAGATACATATATTCTGACAAAATCTGCTGAATATCATGCCCCAGGATCGCCCTGCACCATACAACAAGGCCATTGAAGTCTTGGCTTCAAAACTGAGACGTCGGTGAGCCTATATCGATGGTGGATCTCTGGTTGATTGCGTATTAATGCTGTTCATCACCTTGCTTTATCGATAATGGTGGTGATAAAGACAGATTGTGGGCTCACGTTCGACGGCGCTAGAAACCCTTCTCGTTCTGCGTCAAGTGATATCAAAGGCGAGATTCTCAAATTTTGGACAACTCGTAGAAATCATCAAAGTCGTCGGGCGCCGCTTAGTCGAGGCTCAGCCAAACGGTGCAGTTTTACCATCTGCTGGACCCATTCCATGATCATTGAACATGTGATATTAGAGCACGCCGTTGGAAATACAGTACGCAAAGTGTTACATCACATTCGTGAGGAATACCAGACGGCCACACAAGGCGCAGCAGTAGCTCCACAAAAAGCTCAATTCTCAATTGCGAAATTTGTTCTCCAAGGACAACCCAGGAAGCAAATTACTGGTGTACCAAAGTCGGAAAATCAACGCACACTAAAGGAAGATGATCCAGATGACTTGGACTCATTCGCAAAAGGCCTAAAGCCTGTACTCATGGAAGCATTACAAGATGTTCTTGACGAGTTGGAGACCGTCTACGATAATGTGTCGAAAAACGCCAAGGATCATGTCCATTCAGAGTGCGTGATCGAATTCTTCATGTCTTGAACCGTTTGGTGACTTTAATCAAGCGAAATTATCCTGACGCTGGGTATGTCAAGAACAGTCGAAACCTTTCTCAAAACGGCCGCACACCATCATAACTATACTGTAATCGTTGCCGAAACTGCTCCCTCTTACGGGGGTCGCAAAATGGCGAAATCTCTCTCGTCCGCTGGAGTCTCCACTTTTCTCGTCCCTGATTCATCCATCTTCGCCCTTATGTCACGAGTCAATAAAGTCATACTCGGTGCACACGTCATCCTTGCTAATGGTGGTATGTTCGCGATCGCTGGTTCTCAGATTGCGGCAGCAGCAGCAATGGCACATAGCACGCCAGTTGTGGTATGCACTGGTCAATTTAAATTGACGCCGCTTTGGAATCTCTATCACGCTTATGATGCATTGGACTTTGGTAATCCCAGTGACGTCTTAGGATTTGAGGAAGGGCATTTAGTGGGCAAGGTAGACGTTCTCAATCCCTATTATGATTATGTAGGTCCCGAGCTGATCGCTGCGTACATCACGAATGAGTGAGTTTTTGGATGACTGGTACTGGGATGCAGACTGATGTTCCCTCAAGCGGTGACCATCCACCATCTTCCATACACCGGTAAGTTTATATTTCCTACGGTTCCCCCCCTACACTGAGCCTTATCTCTCTCCACCCATAGCTTGTTGAAAGAAGCATATGACGACGAAGATTTCGTATTATAGATTATATGCATGTATAAATATGTCAATTCAAGAGCGTCAGATCTCGTATAGTTCACTTTCTAAGGATATCGAAGAAGGCTTCCTGTGGTAATTCCACTTTTCCAAGCTTCTTCATCAGTCGTTTTCCCTCTTTTTGGTTCTCAAGATGTTTGAGTTTGCGCTCATAGTGTCCACCATACAAACCGGCAGTAACATCGGCACGGAGCGCTTTCAGAGTTTCACGGGCTATGACTTTTTTCCCTACTGCAGCTTGGATGGGCACTTCAAAGAGTTGCCGAGGGATGACTTTATCTGGGTCATGCATCAGAAATTCGGACATCTAAACTGTTTGCCTCGGTAACCTACGAAGTTTTTTCACCCACTGCCTCCCAATAGTATCCTGGGCAGATCTGTGAATGATGAGGGCTAGTGCGTCTACTGGCTTTCCGTTCAAAAGGAAGACCATCTTAGCGAGGTCACTTTTTCTGTAGCCCGCATCCTCATAGCTGACAGGATGTAAATAAGGAGTGATCAGGGAAACTTTTGCAGCTTACTCAAAACTTGCAAATCCCGAACTTCGACTTTTCAAGTGGTCAAAGAAGTCTGAAACGATTTCGCTCAAAGGAAGAGTGCATCTAAGCATGATACGAGAAGAGGATGCGGGTCCAGAGTCGAGGTATTTGTGATTCAAATCGTCTCCTCGTCTTGCATAGCAAAGATCCAGCATTTCACCGAAGTATTCTAGTAGATTTGAGATTATAGGTTAGGAAGGACAAGGCTGTCCACGTACCTTCAGGGACGATAATGGTGGCCTTTACGATTGGTTCCTGGATCTCTTTGACTCGCAATGTTGAGTCACTAACATCTGGGAAATCAGTAGGATTGCTGACAAGGAATTCCTTGTCATTGTTCCAGTAAAGAACTGGACATATTGACTCAGCACAAGAAAGAAGTTCTGCCATTTGAGAAGTTTACTTTTGTAGGGTACTGTAGGCGCAGTAATTATGATGTTGGCATCATATTCATCCTCAAGTCGTTGACGGAAGACATCCATATGAAGTGTGCCGAGAAAGCCAAGTCGACAACCCTGCCCAAGAGCAGTCGAAGACTCCCGTTGCACGGTCACACTGCGGTCTGTCAGTATTAACTACAGTCAAATTCTCGTGTGAGTTCGTTGACTGTGTCAAAGGTCGAGCTGAAAACCACCCACTCGATTGATCGACTCTTCAAGTTTCTGGAAATCATTATTATCGATTGGAAAGATACCAGCGTAAACCTGAAACAAATGAACTCGGAACATAGCGTAAAAAGTTGGTGCTGACCATGGCTTTGGAGGGCTTGAACCCAGCCATAGGGTTGACTGGAGAGCCTAGTCGATGAAGAGTATCACCAATATGAGCTGATGACAACCAATTTCAGCAGACATTGTTTGCATATCAGTGTAGAAATACCTTCTGACGATTGCTTCATATTGCATGCGATATATCCAACTTGACCTGGATAAAGCGCCTGAACCTGGGTCTCTTCCGGATGCATGACCCCAACTTCAGTAATTTCATACTTCTTCCGGGTGTGACACGAAGCAATTTTGTCACCTGTTCAAGCTCAGTACTTGAAGCAGACAATCCAAAGCATTCAAGTCTGACCTTTCTTCAAAATGCCGTTTTGTATATTTATCAGAGAAATCACTCCTCGATACTTGTCATACCTAGATACCTGTGTGAAGAGGAAGACAGAATAGGAATATTTCGACTTACAGAGAATCAAACATGAAAGCTTTCAAAGGTTCTTTATCTGATCCAATCGGTGAAGGGATTCTTTCTATTATGGCGTCTAACACTGTTTCTACGCCCAAACCAGTTTTAGCAGATATTTTGATAATTTCAGCAGGATCTATGCCGAAAATCGACTCTATTTGTGCTGCTATTCGCTCTGGTTCAGCTGCGGGAAGGTCTATCTGAAGTCAAGGTGAATCTTGTACAATTGGGAGTAAGAACCAGATACAAACTTTATTGAGTATAGGTATAATTTTCAAGCCTCTTTCCCTTGCACTATGGAACACAGATAAAGATTGAGCTTGAACTCCTTGGCTGGCATCAACCTACCAGCTGAGATAAGTCTCTAGATGAGGGAGATTGAGGAGGTACATACGAGCAATAGAGCACCCTGGCAAGCAGCCAATGACCGCGAAACCTCCCAAGCGAAGTCAACATGGCCCTATGATCGTGATTAAGTAGTATGGTTAGGACGCTTGGAAACCCATCCGTACCGGGGTGTCAATTAGATTCAGGAGATGTCGCCGACCACTATGAGTGTGAAGCATGCTGAAGATATCTTGTTAGATTCCTCGAAACAGGATCCAGTGGCTTGTATACCATACCTCGCAGTCTGTGCCTTGACTTCTTCACGTATCAATATCTTTACTGATGATATATGGACGCCATACCTGTGATACCTCGCTCCCGCTCGACCTTAAGCTTATCCAGGACCTGCTGATTTTTTCCAACTTGTTTCTTCTCAATCGCTCCTGTTAGCTATATCTAGCGTAAGCTCAGAATGTCATTGGGTGATTGAGGAAACCATGAACTTCAAGAAGTCTGAGGAGGAAAATAGATTCAAAATTACGATAGGTAAAGAAAAAAAGCCTACCTATCAGCCAGCGTCGACTTTCCGTGGTCTGAATTCTGTCTTGTTGAGCAAAAAAAGGTCATAGGAAAATGGCACATGTACCAATGTGAGCAATAATTGAGAAATTGCTGTTACAAGATTTATCAGTCTAAACCTTGGAAGAGGCAAAATGAATCTATGCACCGTATCAGTCCGCATGGGTAATTTTCCATCGACATCTGTTTTGGCTCGGCATGGCAGGAGACAGTTGAATGTAAATGCCTACAAGCAGTCGCAAAAGTCCAACTGCAACGAAAAATGTCGATTTGAAAGCAGGCTCGGTGCCATGGACACAACATAATTGGGGCAGCTAAGCGATGATATTTGAGTCCGCACGCGTTGATGAGCTCGTTCCGTGTCTCAATCATTTGCTTAGTCAACTGTACCTCTCAATCTCCTCATCTCATGTCGCTTGTTGAAAACTCTGAGGCGCGTAAAGCACGTTTGATCTCACTCAGAAAACGCAGGGCTGGAGAAGTGACTGATGAGTGAGTGGGTATGTGTTGTGTACCTCCCCAAATGTTCATCATCAATACTTTAGTGTTGCAGAGTCGTTGTTCAAACCGAGAAACTTCGATCCAGAATCACGGACCATTAAGAAACACACGAGGGATGACGATGTTGATATGGAAGACACAGTAGAAAAAAACGTAGCCGGCCTTGCGGAGCAAATTATCCAGGAGGACAAGGCACGGCAAGCACAAGAATTGGTGCGTTGTCCTTGCTGAATGACCAAAACTAACTCATATCATGTGCGCGACCGGTTGTCCACTATAGGATGTATTTAATATTGCTCCTAAACGTCCAAACTGGGACTTGAAGCGCGAGACGCAGGAAAAGCTGGCTAAACTGGAAAGGAAAACTCAGGAGGCTATTCATATCCTCATCCGTGCGTCTCATGCTCAATTACTTGTCCAACATGTTCTGATAACCTTTGCAGGTCAGCGGCTAGTGGCACAAAAAGGGCAATCTGACGATCTTGTTGGCGCGATGAGAGCCGAGGAACAACAGCACCAAGACCTGTCCGACGAAGAGGACTAAGTATCCAGAAGTCCTCTCTGTACGTATATTTCTTATCGTTAATCTGTCTATCTTCCCAGCCTCCCAAGAATATAGTGTTGCTGGGTCAAAATGTTTGCTCGTTAATGAACTTCCTGGACGTTGCATACTCCCTTGATGAATGTGTCAAACTGTATTCATAACTTTCGCACTATACTACGCCAAGGCCTCAGGAATGCAAGTCTATGGATCTCTTGAAGGAAAACGTATCATATGCTGCACTTTTCTTTTTGGCAGACTCAAAGAGTACAAACCCTTAGCAACGCGCCTGCCACATTGTTGGCCTCTTCAGAAACGCATTCTCTAGTCACGATAGGCACTCAAGTTTTTGCCGTCTGATTCCTCTGATCGGTCCCTCGGAGCTAACTTTGCGTCCCTTCAAACACTGTCTGCGGGTAACCAGATACTTAGAAGCTTTTGAGTAGTCATCCTCCAGCTGTCTCATAAGCATGAGGAGGCCCTTGTATCGCCTATCGCATCGCGACATCACTGGAACTCACTGTTAAGCATCGTATTCTCCCTTGAACCCCCCTTTGACAACCATTCTACTGCCAAATAGCCACACCCATAATCAGCACCTTTCATGTCTTCTACTAGATTGCAGGACTAATCAACGGACTGTCGTTTGATCGTCATGCACCAAATTTTGGAGGCCATATCCAGCTACCTTTTCCGTGATTCCCGCATAAAGCCGAGCCGCCCTCGGACACCCTTACTACTTATCTAAGGATGGTGGCATGTTACACTACTACTAGGATTTTAGTGTAAGAAGATGGCAAAGTATGGCGTGAAATCCGCTCAAATTTGAATCGAGTCACATGTCAGAATGCACCATTTTTCCGCCAAACTTTATCCGATCAGATTTGACGTCGCTCCGGCGGTTTGGTAGTGGTTTGGCGCGTTCTCGCGACCGATAGCCGAGTTTGTTTTTCGTCCTGAAAGGCCTGCCCACAGCCTTTGAGGAATTCACGAAACTTTTTACACATATTTTCCTGTTAGATAGACATGAAAATCAATTGCGACGACAATCTGGTCACAACGAGGGAGAAGACATTCTTCTTCAAGTGCCACTGCACATAACAACCAGGGACTGAAAATTGATCGTTACCAGCTATTCGAATAACATGGATGGATTGTCAATCCCTTACGATAAGCAATTACTCCAACGACCAGTTGGACGACCAGTTGGACATGTGGACATGTGTCAAGTCAATCACCCAATTGCCTAAAATGGCTAACTCGGCACGCCCGACCGTGGAATATCTTGGAGGTCTGTATTGAAACACAGGCCTTATCCACAGCATCTCATAGCCCCTCATACAGCCCACAGACTCTCTAACACCATATTTATAACTATCCAGGAGCTTCTCTGACCAAAAAATACCATGAGTGACTTCGAGCTGCTAACAAACAACCGGGTGCCAACCCTCGTTCAGCTCTGTCAACGAGGTGAACATCACTCCTCATAAGTGAGCCACTTGGAGCTAACATAACATTTTCAGTGGCCTCCTCATGCATAGACTGTGTGTTATTTATACTCTACAAATTGTGATTCACTGTTGAGACCATTTACAAGCCATCGCAACACTCGGCAACGACCTGAGCTATCCCTTGGTTAAACCCATTCTAGAACGATGCACGGCAGAACAGCTCTTT
>Ga0154000_1000398_pt1 | contig 11996 bp, 8 predicted proteins | sample TSNC084MetaG_FD_104674 | JGI IMG/M metagenome (GOLD analysis project Ga0154000, IMG submission 104674) | Attine ant fungus gardens microbial communities from North Carolina, USA - TSNC084 MetaG | ecosystem: Host-associated > Fungi > Mycelium > Unclassified | place: USA: North Carolina, Lumber... | reverse complement strand
GGACGAGTTCGACGAGCTCGATCTCGATTCCAAAATGGGACACGACTTCGTCATCCCGGAGGATTCACACGTGCGCCTGGCCTCTGCCGAGGAACTCGGTGGGATTCAGATCTTGCGCCGCGGATACAACTTCACGGACGGCTCCGATGGCTTCGGCCACCTGGACGCGGGACTGTTTTTCGTTGCGTACTGCCGGAATCCGGTCGAGCAGTTTGTTCCGATGCAGCAAAACCTTTCACGACACGATGCGCTGAACGAATACATCCAGCACGTCGGTTCTGCGGTCTTCGCTTGCCCCGGCGGTCTCGCCGACGGGAGCTACTGGGGCTCCGCGCTGTTCGCGTAGCCGAACACCGGGACACCGGTCCAGGTTGCGATCTCGGAACGAAATCTGCGCACGGAGTACTTCTCGTACGAGCGTGCACCATTCACGTCCACTGCGGCGACATCTCGGATGCACTCGGCCACCGATTCCCAACTGTCGTCGTGGAAATGGAGTCCGTCGACACCAGGTGTCACGGTTTCCGAAGCTCCCCCGATGCTGTTCGTAATCACGCGCGCACCCGCAGCCATTGCCTCCACCGGCATGATTCCGAAGTCTTCGATCGCCGGAAAGACGTATGCGAGTGCCTGCTGATACAGCGCAAAAAGCAACGCATCCGAGGGGCGCCGAACAATTCGAACGGGAACCGACGCAGAGTCAGCCATCGCGCGGAGCCGATCCTCTTCCGGGCCCGACCCTGCGATGACAGCAGCCGTTCCGGCCCGCTCGGCTGCCCGGATCACCCAGTCCAAACGCTTGTACGGAATGAACCTCGAGGCACCGAGAACGAATGGCGAGGGCAAACTGGATAGTAGCTGAATTTCGTTTTCGCTCAATCGGGACCGCCAATCCTCGACGGCGGAGATCCGGTCGACGTCCACCGGAGGGTGGATGACCCGTGATTGCACGCCCCAGGCTCGCTCAACCCGTCGACTGACGAACACACTGTTCGCTGCGAACGAGGCTCCCTCCGACGCTCTTTTGCGGTCGATCTTGCGCAGAATGGGTGATCCCAGCCTCGCGAGTGGCGAGTTTCCACGCTCGTCCAGTTCGGGATTCCACACGTACCTGGCGGGGGTGTGCACGTAGACGAATTTCCGGAATCGCGCAGACTGCTCCCTGAATGTTGCGTGATGGGCAAACACGTGGGAGCTGATCAGCGCGAAGTCATAGCCGCGGTTCTCCAACCCTCGCCAGGTGAACGGCATGACAGGCAACGAGAGCGCTTTGCTACGACGCAATGGCGTTGCAGCGAGCACACTTTCGTTGACATCGGTTGTCGAGTAACGCCCGGGAGCATCGTTCCACAGACAATAGAGGTCAGCGTCCGGATAACAGTTGACGAACTCGTCCAGCACCTTCTCTGCGCCGCCCGAACGCTCTATCCATTCATGGACGAGAACACCTGACATTTTCGGACTCCTATGCGCTTTTTTGGCGCTTCACAAACCTAGAGATTGCCGGATCGGCATCAAACAGACTACTGGTATGTTTACTAGCAACATACAGGCAACCGATCTTGACCGGAGTGATCACCATCGAGACTCAACTGGCCACGTGGTTCGGGTCGGCAGACAGGCCGTTGCTCGGATTCGTTCACGTGCCCTCTTCAGGAACTGTCCGAGAAGCCGTGGTCATGTGCCCCCCGCTGGGCAAGGAGCACATCGACACCTATCGCGGCATGCGACTTCTCGGCGAAAAACTCGCGGCACAGGGTATGGCCGCTTTTCGTTTCGAGTACGCGGGAGTCGGCGACTCGGCCGGTGCCGAAGACGATCCTGACGCTCTCACCCTCTGGCTGAAGAGCATCGTCAGCGCTGTGGACTATGTCCGACAAGCGGGCGCGGAATCCGTCAGCATCGTCGGACTGAGAGTTGGTGCCCTCCTGGCAGCGTCGGCATTGCAGGAGTGCGGACACGTCAACTCGATAGTCCTGTGGGACCCAATTCTGACCGGCCGCAACTACCTCAGGGAACAACGTGCGTTCTACGCGATCAGCGTCGGAGAGGACGATCCCGCCGACTCACGTGTGTCGATCATGGGTGGCGTGCTGGCTCCCGAATGCGCCGACCAACTGTCACGTCTCCGCATCACCGGACCATTTCTCGGACGTCCACGCACCCTTCTGGCCGTGAAGTCTTCGGTACTGGACAGCAGAGCTGTCGCCGGGCTCGCAGCAACTCTTGATCCCGAGATGATGATCTTGGAGAACCACGACGCGTTCACGTCGCCTCCCAGTTTCTACGTCGACATCCCCTACACACACATCAGCGAAATCGCACAGTGGTTGGATCGCCACGCGCCCACGAGTTCCTCCGCGTTCACTCCCGCGATCACCACCACAGCTCGCGTCGCGGTCACCGAAGTCGGCGAGGAGGTGTTCGAGACGTTGGAACGATTCGGCGCTCAGGAGCTCTTCGCGATCCGCACGCATCCCGCAACTTCTCCCGAATCCGAGGCAGGCAACATATCGACCACCGATGCGCCTCCCGAGCGCGGACTACTGTTCTTCACTACTGCAATCGAGCATCGAGTCGGGCCTGGCCGCTCGTGGGTGACCATCGCTCGTGAGGCCGCGGCTCTCTCGGTCACGAGTCTCCGATTCGACCGACGAGGGGTCGGCGACTCGGGTCCGATCGACGCCGACAATCCGACGTCGGTCTATTCACACGCGGCAGACGAGGACGCACGCACTGCCGTTGCCGCACTCGGCGCAGATCCGAGAAACCTCGTGATGACCGGATTGTGTTCGGGGGCATGGACCTCAGCGTCCATGGCGCTCCAGATGGGTGCGAGATCGACAATACTCGTAAACATGATCTTGTGGTCGGTGAGGCGCAAGAAGTCCCTGATGGATGCTGTCTTGCCGGAGGCTCCTCGAATCGATCCAGGTGCCGAAACCACGAAACTTCCCCTCCGCGGACGGGTGAAAGGCGTACTGCAGTCCCGTCTCCCCTATCCAGCGTGGAAGCTTCTGGGAATCAGGGGAATCACGCAGGTTCCTGAGGTAATGCTGGAGGCACTCTGCAAGCGTGGGGTGGATACCACCGTCATCCTCTCCCCCGCGGACGCCGCATGGTTCAATCAGCAACGCGGACCCGAAGGCGTTGCCCGGATGACTCACCGAGGACAAACGTTCGACGCGATCATGCCACCGGTCGGCGATCACCCGTCCTACCATCGTGACCTCCGAAATATCGTGCAAACAAAGGCGATTTCTTCGATAGCGAAAGCATTCGGAATTACGACGGTCCCTCGGGCCGACACGGCGAATGCGAACCGGTTCATCGCGTGAACACATCATTCATGTTTGTTGCTGCAATCTTCGCAGTACCCATCGTCGTTGCGATCTACCAGCGACCACAACGCGGCTTGCTGCTTGTTGCACTGTTCGCTCCGCTCCACGGTCTGTTGGCGATCATTCCCGGCGGGACATCGATGGCCGGTTGGAAGGAGGGGTTGCTCCTGCTCACGTTGGGATGCACCTTCGTCAGCCCCAATCGCCTTCGGGTAGTGCGCCCCTCGATGCCTTGGTGGCCGGCTGCCGCGGCCTGGGTAGCTTTCGGTTCCGCGTCAGCACTGCTTCTGTCCGGTATCGCCGGGGTGACATCGATAAAGATCACCTACTTCTACATCTTGATACCCGTCATTCTCTGGCGCGCACCGTTCTCGCGGGACGACCGAGATCATCTCGTGTCCGTCCTGATGGGTATGGGGATACTGACAGCAGTCATCGGACTCCTTCAGCAAGCAGTAGGGCCTGCATACCTGGTGGATCTCGGCTACAGCTACACCGAACAGATTCGAATCACCGGCTCGATCTTGCGAAGCTTCAGCACTTTCACCGGTCCGTTTGCGTTCGGTCTCTTCGTGATGCTGAGTTTGATCGTCGGTATTTCGGTCGCTCTCGCGGATCCGAAACGGCTGCGCAACATTATCTTTCTGGCCGCAACTCCGATCATGGTCGTAGGCATGGGAGTCTCGATTGTGCGGGCCAGCTACATCGGGTTGGCTGTCGGGCTTCTCTGGATTGCCGTATACAAGTATCGGTCTATCTTGATGTTGTTCGGCGCGGCTGCCGCTGCCGTTCCCTTTGTACTTCTGTTGGCACCACCATCAATCGTCAAACCACTGTTCTCGTCGTACAGTCTCGAAGAACGCGGTAGCGGATGGTCGTCGACAATCAGCTCGCTGTTCGTGCATCCACTCGGGCAAGGTCTGGGCGCAACAGGATCCGCGGCAGCAAAGGCGGCGGAAGCAGCGCAACCGATGCTCAACACGATGACGATCAAGGCCGCGACAACACTTGGGCTGATCCCCTATCAGCCCGACAACTACTACATGAAAGTCGCAGTCGAGCTCGGAGCGATCGGCTTGTGGATTTTTGTCCTGGTCCTCATATCTTCCGGAGCGTCCGCGCTGAGGGCATCGCGTGTGCTTCCCGGCTCGGACGGCGCTTTGGCTCTCGGTGTCAGCGCCTCGATCGTCGCGGCCGCGGTCGCTTCTGTCGTCTCGACATATTTCGAGATATTTCCCCTCGACCTCTACTTTTGGCTACTGATTGGAACCGTGGGATGCGCACTGACTCAACACCACTCGGAGAAAGAAGCGATATCCGATCACGAATCACCCTCGGAGCCATGGCACTCCGACCTGGTGGGGGCGGCGTCCAAACCTATGCACGCGAACTACTCCGAGAACTCTCCCCACTGATCAGCGAATCGACGAACCTCAGCGCAACAGTGCAAATCGACGCTGTCGATGAGATTCCAACCGGAGTGCGCGCCGTGACGCGCCCTGTTGCCTCCGGAGCACGCAGAGCCGCGTGGGCGATGGTGCCGGTCGCGGGCAGCGACTTGTTCCACAGCCTCGACGTCGACCTCCCGATCGGGCAAGGCGGCCTGAAGATCTCGACGTTTCACGACATGTCGGTATTCGACGTTCCGTGGGCCTTCAGTCGATATCGAGCAGCTGGCGAACGCCGACTCCTGTCCGCGGCGCTACGCAAGGCCGACGTCGTCATTGCAGTATCGGACTTCACCGCCGAACGAATACTCGCACTGAGCGGTCGGCATGCCGTTGTCACGCCGCTGGCACCCGCATCCTGGGCCACGATCCCCACCGAAGCTGCAGTGACCGAAGTTCGGCGGCGATTGAAACTACCGGAGCGATTCGTGCTGCAGGTCGGAACGATCGAACCTCGAAAAGATGTCGCTCTGGTCGCCGAAGCGTGCACGGAGCTGTCGATTCCTTTTCTGCTGGCGGGCTCCGGCTCGACTGGCCCCGACGCGCCCCGTTCCGCCCGAGGATTGGGTTACGTCGCGACAGAAGACCTTCCGGCACTCTATTCCGCCGCAACTGCTGTCGCTTACTCCTCCCACTACGAGGGGTTCGGTCTGCCGCCACTCGAAGCCATGGCGTGCGGCGCGGCAGTGGTTGCGAGTGCGGTCGGAGCACTGACCGAATTCGCCGACAACGCCGCCGTGCTTGTCCGCAAGCACGACAAGGCTTCCTGGTTGGCCGCTCTTCGCTCAGTCGTCCTGGACGACGATGTCAACACCGCACTCCGTATATCTGCGCCACGTGTCGCGGCCCGATCGACGTGGACCCGAACAGCCGAATACACGGTTGACGCGTACCGCACTGCAGGGCTGAGCGTGTGAGTTGCTCATGACGAATCGCAATTCGACGGGCACCGAGCCCGTATCGCCGCGAGAGTTCGCCGAATTGCGCCAGGCCGCTATCGACAAGTTCGAGAAGGAACGTCGCGAGCGAGAGACGAAAATCCACGGGCCGGCCGCTCCGGATTTGACTGCGAACGATGCACGCCGAAGCACTGCGATCATGCTCGGAAGCCGGATCGCAGTGGCAGCGATGGGGTGGACCGGCTCGGTTCTGATCGCGCGTTCGATCAGCCCTGACGAATTCGGTCAGTTCTCCCTCATCTTCGGATTGCTCGGATTGTTGTCCGTCGTCACCGATCTCGGCGTCGGCCGAGTGGTGCTCGCGAAGTTGGTCGAGTGCAATCCGTGGGAAGTTTCGCTGGTCACCACCGCGTTCATATCCCTACGGGTCGCCCTTGGTCTTTTCGGATACATCGTCGCGGTGGGTTATGTCTGGATTCTCCGCTACCCCGCAGAAGTGGTCGAAGCAACGGCGGTCGCTGGTTTGGTCGTTGTCGTTGCCACTCCCAGCCATGCACTTTCCGTCATGTACCAGAGCCGCCTGCGCATGACGTATGTCGCGATCGCCGAGGGCGTCGGGCAACTCGCCCAGCTTGTCGCGACCATCGTCGCGGTTTTGTGGCAGCCGATCCTCCTCGTTCTCGTCATCCCTGCGGTTATCAACGAAGTGGTCGCGGCCGTTGTGAAAGTGCGCGGTGTCCGAAAGGGCGTCGCCGGGCCTAGGCCGTCGTCACGAGCGCAGTTTCGTAGGTGGCGGGAAATGCTGATCGAAGCAATCCCTTTGAGCATCGGCTTCGCCTTGGTCACGCTTCTGTCCAAAGTGGATGTGCTGCTCTTGGGCAAGCTCGATACTTTCGATTCGGTCGGCTTGTACACCATCGGGTACAAATTCGCGGACCTTCTGCAAATCGTCGCAATCACCGTAGTCACCCCGGTAACAACACTTCTCGTGTCCTATTGGCCCGACAGCGTGGCAGTGTTCCGCGAACGAAGCCGCGAAACATTCATCGTCCTGACAGTTCTCGGGAGCGCATCGATCGCCGCGTTCTGGCCTGCTGCCACCGGAGTGCTCACCTTTCTGTACGGAGAGCGGTTCGCAATTGCAGGGACCTCGACGCGACTGTTGGTGCTTGGCGCATGCTTCTCGATGCTCACCCAGTTGGGGTTGATGATCCTGGTTGCGAGCGGCCGGCATCGAATATATCCGTGGATTGCATTGGGCGGCTTACTCTTCAATATCGTGGTCAACATCGTGTTGATTCCTCGAATGTCATTCAACGGAGCGGCAGTTGCGACCGTATCGACCGAACTGCTTCTTTTCGTTGCAATTTGGGTTGTAGTGCGGCAAAGTCTGCCGGTTCACAGAATGTTTCCGATGCTCCCGCTCGGAGCGGCCGTCGCCCTCTGCGCGGTGGTCACAGTGGCAGGAACGATCTGCGTCGAAAGGTTGGGCGTGCCATGGCCAGTCGTTTCGGTTCTCGCTCCACTTGGGACAGTCGGAATCTATGCACTTGTATCGCTCGCGGGCGGGAAGTCGCCACTCGCAATGGTAAACCCGACAGGGAAGTAAAATGACACGAACGATCATTTTCGTCAGCCACACTGGAGAGATCTCCGGCGCCGAACTGGTCATGCTCCAGCTGATGCGTTTGGCACACGAGCAGGGTTTCACGGTAATGTTGGCTTGTCCGGAAGGGCCGCTGAGGGATCGCGCACGCGCGTCAGTCGACTTCGAAACGGTCACGCTACCAACCCTGTCGCTCAGAGGCGAAGGGGGTCTGGCACGCGTCCTGGCGATTCTCGAAGTTGCAAAGAATTGGCGAATTGCCGGGCGCATCATTGCGTCTCGGGCTCACTCGGCCAGCTCGACCGTGATAGTCAACTCACTGTTCGCATTGCCGGTGATCAGGCTCGGCCGCGTACCGCAACGTGCAACGTGGCTTGTCCACGACACTCTCTCGAGCACAAAACAACGAATCGTCGTACGGATTGCAAAACCCGGGATCCGACGAGCAGTCGCCGTCTCCGGACCGACATCGCTTCCTGTTCTTTCGCTGGGAATTCCCACCTCGGTGTCACGACTTGGTGTTGTAGTTCCCCCTGAGGTAACGGAAGTTCGATCACCGGCACGCCGAGTTGTCGGAATCATCGGGTCACTGACGCCGTGGAAAGGCCACTTGGTGTTGATGGATGCCATCGCCCGCACAGTAGACGTCCAACTCGAAATCGCCGGACTTCCGTTCCCGGGCGATGAAATGTACGCACAAGTACTTCGTGAACGCGCACAGCAGCCGGATCTGGCGGGTCGCGTCACATTTCTCGGATATGTCGATTCACTGGCAACTATCAAAGGATGGGACATCGCGATTTCTGCGAGCACCTCTCCCGAAGCCGGCCCACTCGTGGCACTCGAAGCAATGAGCATCGGAGTGCCAGTCGTCGGAACCGATCTCGGCGGCACCAGCGAGCTGCTGGGGGACGGCGCCGGATCGCTCGTCGAGCCATCTGATTCAGTAGAACTCGCAGCCGAGATAACGAGACTGTTGGAGGACGGGAGTGCACGATCCGAATTGTCACGCATCGGCCGGCGGAAGGTAGAGGACCGATATGACATCCAGAAGAATCTTCCGGCTCTGCTGAAGGAGCTCATCGATGGCTAAGGCACGTCGAGTCGCCGCAGCCGCAGTGGTCTTGTTGATTGTCGGATTGGTAGTCCATTCTTCGATTACCGCAACCGGCGAACCTTGCGCAGTTCAACCTTCGTCAGACAATACTGGCATCGCACTTGGTTCCGGCTATACCGCAATGAGTGACGCCGAAATGGATCGAACGGTGGAAGCTATTCGATCATCGGGTTCGCACTGGGTCAGATTCGACATCGACTGGTCCGCCATCGAAAGTACCGAGGGCACCTTCGACTGGTCCGGAACCGATCGCCTCGTGGACATCGCGAAATCTTCCGGGCTCGAGATTCTCGGTCTCATCACCTACACGCCTGCCTGGGCAAGAGATCCGGCAGCGACGAGTCCTGACACGCATACCCGTCCGGCCGACCCGGACGCGTTCGGTAGGTTCGCGGCGCTTGCCGCTGCCCGCTACTCGAATTCCATTTCGTCATGGGAGATCTGGAACGAGCCCAATCTCCAAACATTCTTCAATCCGACGCCGGATCCTGAGTATTACTCGAAGCTGCTCGCCGCATCGAGCGTAGCAATCGAGGCAGTGCAACCGGGCGCAACAATTGTCTCCGGTGGCTTGTCCCCCGCAACTGACAACGGCGCTGACATAAGCCCCACGACGTTCCTCGCGAACATCTACGAATATGGAGCTGGACAACACTTCGACGTTGTCGGAATGCATCCGTACACCTACCCGGCACTGCCCTCGGACCCGTTGACTCGAAACTGGAACTCTTTCTATCGAATGCGGCTGATGCACGACACAATGGTTGCAAACGGCGACTCGACCAAATCTATTTGGGCGACCGAATTCGGGGCACCAACAGGAACTGGTCTCGACGCTGTGACCCCGTCGATGCAAGCCGAGATACTGCGTGACGGATTCAACGAAGCGCGTAGCCTCGGGTTCGTTCAGAAGGTCTTCGTTTACAGTCTCCAGGACCGCGGCTCCGATCCCGGTGATCGCGAACAAAACTTTGGCCTTCTGGATCTCGACTTCGAACCGAAGCCCGCAATGGCCGTGTTGCAAGATGCAAACGAAACTGGAGGATGCCTCTGAACTATTGATCATTTTCGACCACAGTCACCGAGAAAATCGGACAATACCAACCGGCGCATTTCGCAGTAGCACCCAACCGGACGGAAGTACTGCAGAACCGACTTCGAGACTGGTGCCAAGTGACCCAATTCATGCAATTCTTTGATTTGTCGGATTGGTCATCTAGTTCGGCTTCCAACTTGTCTGTCCCGCACCGGTTTCGAGTCACTGTGGAAAGAAGGTGGTCGGCGTGAGTCGACTTCGATTGTCCCTCGCCTGCGCCCTGTTGACTGTCGGGTCATTGAGCGCGTGTGCACCGAGTCCAGTTCCAACAACAACCCCAACCCCGAACTCGACGTGCAGTTCCGTTGGTTTAGGGATCGCCGCGGGCGCCCCACTCAACGGTCTCTCTCAGAATGATCTCGATGCAGAACTGACCGCAATGAAGAATGCCGGCGCGACCTGGCTCAGGTTCGACGTCGATTGGTCCGCCGTCGAATCAACCAAGGGCCAACAGAATTGGAGCACAACGGACCGCGTCGTCGATCGAGCACGTCTCCAAGGATTGAGCGTCTTGGGAATCGTTACGTACACGCCGGCTTGGGCTCGCGTCGCCGGGGTCAACGATACCCACGGGTATCCATCCGATCCGGCCGCGTTTGCCAAGTTTGCACAACAAGCAGCACAACGGTACTCGAACAGAATCAGCACTTGGGAGATTTGGAACGAACCGAACCTGACACAATTCTTCCGCCCCAAGCCGAATGTGAACACATACACTGCACTCCTGAAAGCCGCATCTGAAAGTATCCGTGCGGTACAACCGGGTGCAAAGATTCTCAACGGCGGTTTGGCACCGGCCGTCGACAACGGATCCGACATCTCACCGGTCACATATCTCAAGGGTATGTACGCGGCAGGAGCAAAGTCTTCATTCGATGTCTTTTCGATCCATCCGTACAGTTGGCCTGCGCTACCTTCGGATTCGTCCACCCAGAATTGGAACACTTTCTACAGGATCCGACTGATGCGAGAATCGATGGTGCAGAACGGGGACAGCGGAAAGAAAGTCTGGGCAACCGAATTCGGAGCTCCGACAGGTACAGGCCCGACCGCCGTCAGCCCGCAATTACAGGCCAACATCATCTCGGATGGATTCGCGCAAGCAAAGGTGCTCGGTTACATCGAGCGCATTTTCATCTACAGCATGCGTGATCGCGGAACCAACACTTCGGATATCGAACAGAACTTCGGTCTGGTCACGATCAATTACACTCCGAAACCCGCACTCGCAGCGGTGAAACAGGCAGTTGGAGGGTGCAGCACACCCAAGATCTAGTGAAAGCCCGGTCCTTCAGGATTCCGACTGTCCGTCTGCTGAATCCGAACGTATAAGGCTCACGCGAGTTCTTTGCCTCCTCTTTCGAATTTCCGCTATATCTTTGGAGGTCAGCATAATTCGTTCGGTCGAGGCTTCGGAGTCGATGCCGTCGGCTTCCCCGGACGCCTTGACACCAGTTGCATCATTGCTGGTCGACTCCGCTCCGGAAATCTCCACTGCGGACGCCTCGACTCCGGCGCCCTCGACATCAACAGCCTGCACGATCTGCGGCTCTTCGAGCTCGACCCCTGCGCTCGGCTTGGGCATAGCCTTCGGCAGGTTCTTCTTCGCAATACTGACCGTTTTCGCATCCACCAGGCTGGCGCGATCCCTCCTCGAATCCAGGGCGGAAGTATCCATTCCGTACGGCACGGCAACGGAAGGCTCGTTCAGCCGCGGCGCACCGGACTTCACCCAGGCGCTGTCGGACGGGGCCTGTGAGTTCGTGGCCGAGTTGGTCGGCTCGGCCGCCAGTTTCACTGAACTTGCGGGCCTGCGTCTGCGACGCAGCACCGCGAGGGTAAGTACGTCGAGGAGAGGCTCGGGAGCAGACGGACCCACGAGTACCAGTGTTCGCGCAACATCGACTTCGGCCAAAGCCCTGAGGCATTCGACGATCTCCCGTTGGTTGGCGTGCTGTGCGGAGACAACAACCAGGGCAAACCCGGTTCCATTGGAGTCAAATCGGCGCCACCAGTCCGACTTCAGCGAATATCGGGAGACCCCGGATCGCACGTGCGCAGGAACATCCCATGATGTGGAGAGGACGCCGTCACCCGAAAGCACCAGGACATGATCACCGAGACTTGCACGCTGGCATATCGTCAGCGCGAGGTTCGGCGGAAACTCAGCGGCTTCGGAGTGCTGCAGGAGTAGTGAGGCTCCGTATTTCCGGGCCGTTCGACGTGCCCACGCGTCGGTCACTCGCGAACTGAATCGACCCCGGCAGGCAGAGAGGATTTCGGCAGCGAGAATGAGGACCACCAAGAACGCAACCGCCGACTCGACGAGTGGCTTCGGCGCAACCGGCAGACCCGTTCCCGCGGGGGCGGAAAGCAACTGCAGTCGGTCGGAACCGGATACGGTCGATCTCAACTGGCGCAACTGCTCCAGCCTCGCGTCGAGATCCGCCTTGATAGTCGGATCGTCGGCGGGTGTCTCGTATTCGTCC
>Ga0154000_1000397_pt1 | contig 12006 bp, 10 predicted proteins | sample TSNC084MetaG_FD_104674 | JGI IMG/M metagenome (GOLD analysis project Ga0154000, IMG submission 104674) | Attine ant fungus gardens microbial communities from North Carolina, USA - TSNC084 MetaG | ecosystem: Host-associated > Fungi > Mycelium > Unclassified | place: USA: North Carolina, Lumber... | reverse complement strand
GGTTACTCTGCTTGTATAAATAGTGTACAGAATCTAACGGGAACTCTATCGAGTTCTCCTTGTCAAACGCTGATAAAGGAGCAGTTGGCTTAATTCCGGCTTTGGAGTTAGCTAGTCTGACAAAGTCTGGAATAGAAGGAAAGTAATCTACTATGCTATCCTACTAAATATAATTTCAGGAGAATTATTAGGAGAAATAAATTACATAATTGTCAGATTTCCAGAATATGACAAGAGCAGCATATGAAGGACTGTTCTGGCTGATCCATTCAAGTTGTCCTCCTTTTGCCTGTAATATCTATATATCTGTGACTCTGAAATAGAATATTGCATTTTAAGCCCATTTAAGTTGTCTGATTATAGAAAGATATATGATGCTTGCTTTAATCCTGATGAGAAACATATTCTAGTCAAATTTGACTCTTATGCAGCAGTATGGGACATTGAGATAGGTGAGGAGCAATTTTGAATTAAGGGCTATGATTTTGCCTTTATTTATCATAACAGAGGAATTGTCTCCATATATTGGTATTGGGTGTCATGCCCTAGCCATGTCCCAGATTTAGCTGAGTAGCTTACCTAAGATTAGTCAGCATACATAGACTATGCCTCCATGAGTCAGTATACCTTAGCTTTGTTCTCCCATAGGCAAAACTTTAATCTATTTTCACAAAACTATCTTAGCTCTTAGTCTCATAAATACTCTCTATTCTTTCCCTAGATAACTGAAGTTGAGGACCAGTACAGTGGCTGGTTCAACCCTTAAGGTTGTAACCCCTTCTCAACATCAATCATTTCCTCATGAAGTTTTTTGGTCCTTAACATTGGGTAGATGAAAATAGAAACTCAAACAGCTCCAAAGATAAAGACTCAACTCATCTTCTGGTCTGACTCTAGGATACCAGTAATGGTGTACTAATATTCAATAGGCTATTTGAGGTGAATGATGCTGCCATTACCCAATTTTCTTCTGATGGTCATTTTCTGGTCATAGAGGAAAAGTCTGCGGATATTCTTGAATTATGAAACTTGGAAAATGGGAAGAATCCCCAACAATTTACATATCCTTATGGAAAATTGTCATCACTCCAGTTTTCTCTAACCAGTGACACTCTGATGGTCATATTTGGGGAAGAACCTTGTCATATTTACCTTTGGAGATTAGACACACAAAAGCCTTATAATTTTTTTTTCTTGATTATTTTATTCTTTAGGCAATTAGTAAGCAAATAGTTACACTACATAGCACAACTTAGACACCTTAGTTCAGCACTTATAGGAACTGAGGTATATTTTATTCCTTTATAGAAGTAGCTAATAGTATCTAAAGTCTTTGTTACAAACTTCATTTAGACCTATCTCCACCAATTCTTCAACAATTACTATGGTCTCAATGGCTCTGAAAAGCCCTTGAAAATACCTTTCAATCAATACCAGTCATGTCTTGTGGTAATCAATATTGGCTGAGATATTTGGCAAATCAGTAGATAACCATCATAGCACTGTTTATTAAATCACCAATATCTCAGAAACCACCATGATTGATGCTTTGCTTCTAGGATCAGAAGAAGCCCTCTTCACAATGCTCAGAATGAGCCTAAAACAACCTCAAGGCAATTGATATTAGTGGAGATATGAAGTTCTCAATGTTTGCACATAGACTTGATCAGTTATCTATAGATAATCATCTGTCTTTTCTTAGAACAAAAGACAGCCTTTATATGGTTAAGTTATCACTATTTCCAGTACAAAGGCACTACCATATGTAGAACAATAGGTAGTAGCATGTGATGATCTGTTCTAGTGCACAGACCATCACAATTCTGTATATAAGGACTTCTTGTCTAAGGATTAGACCTCAGACTTAATAACATCTCTTGTCACTGTCTAAACTTTGCTTTTTAAGCCTTTTTGAATATCTCAATATCAAATCACAAATCAGTAAGTGGCTATTTGTGATAGTCTTTTATGACAGGTATAATAATATTAGTTTAGAACTTATAGAAACTGAGAGTCTTTTATGATAGTTTTGGTCAAACCTCTCTCTTTGTAATAAAAACCATTATATGGCAATTCACAAGTTAAATCAAGCAAATACAATTACAAGAAAGATAGGCAAAATTCAATGGAGATGGAGATGGAGGTGGATATTGGCTCTCCTAGTACAGTATAAGGGAAAATAGTAAAGTAGGACAAAATTGACAAAGTTTATTCTTGAAAGTTCTCTTGTCTTTTGTCATTACTCCTCTTGATTTCTAGTTGCATTCCAAATAATATGCTCTGAATATCACTTCTATTCTTTTTATTTATATTAAAATTTTTCTTCCCTAGTGATATATATAGAGATACTCAAGACTCATTCATTACTAGGTAAATAATTATACACTTGTCTTGTATATAATGTATCTACCTTGTAAATTCTAAGGCTAGTCATTTCCATCTAGTTTTAGATGTATATATATGTCACAAACTTCATTCAGCCATATCTCCATCAATTCTTCAACGATTCTCACAGTCTCAATGGCTACAGAAAGCTCTTGAAAAGACCTTTCAATCAATGCCAGTCACATCTCAAGGCAATCAATATTGGCCAAGATATTAGGCAGATCAACTAGTAACCACCATAGTACCATTTATTAAATCACCAATATCTCAGAAACTGCCATGATCTATGCTTTGCTTTTAGACATTAGAGAAGCCCTCTTTATACCACTCAGAATGACAGTGCCAAGAAAATTAATATTTGTGGAGATATGAAGGTCTTAATGTTTGCACATGGACTTTATTAATTATCTATAGATAGTCATCTGTCTTTTTCTTAGAACAAAGAATAGTCTCTATATGGTTAAGTTATCACTATTTCTAGCACAAAGGCACTACCATATGTAGAATAATAGATAGTAGTATGTGATGATCTGTCCTAGTGCACAGACTATCACAATTCTGTATATAAGGACTCTTTGTCTGAGAATTAGATCTCAGACTTAACAACATCTTTTGTCACTTGTTTAACTTCGCATTTTTGAACTCTTTAAAGTATCAAAGTACCCATCACAAATAGTAAGTGACCATTTGTGACAGTAACTATCACAGTTGTGCTATGGACCAGTAGTTACATACTATATGGTTTACCCCTACACCAAAAGAGTAACATTAGCAAGGCTACTTGCTAATAAGGGTCCAGCTATTTATGTAGTTCATTTGAACAGGTATTTTGTTATACCTCCATGATACTATTTAGTAGTCACTTTTGTGACAATATGTCACAAACTTCATTTGGCCATATCTCCATTAATTCTTCAACAATTTCTATGGTCTTAATGGTGCCAAAAAGCCCTTATGAAAACCTTTTGATTGATATTAGTCATGTTTTGAGGCAATCAATATTGGCTGAGATATCAGGCAAATTAGTAGATAACTACTATGGTACTATTTATTAAATTGCCAATATCTTAGAAACCACCATAATTAATGCTTTGTTTCTAGGCTCAGAAGAGGCTCTCTTTATACTGCTCAGAATGAGCCTAAAATGGTGCTGAGGCAATCGATATTAGTGGAGATATGAAGTCCTCAATGTTATGTACATAGACTTAATTAATTACCTATAGATACTCATCTGTCTTTTATCAGAACAAAGGACAACCTCTATATGGTTAAGTTATCACATTTTTAAGTACAAGGGTACTACTATAACAATAGGTAGTAGCATGTGATGTTGGAATATTGAATGCTATACTAAAAATAGTCACATTTCTTATTGTTTCATTTCTTATTGTTTTGTGTAGAATAAATAGTTGAGATAGTAATGAAGAACATTGCACATTTGCAATAAGTTTTCCCCATCTTGTTTGTTGCTTGTTCTTAACTCAACATATGATGATCTGTACTAGTGCACAGACTATCACAATTCTGTATATAAGAACTGTCATATTCTGGAAATCTGACAATTATGTAATTTAATTCTTCTAATAACTCTCCTAAAATTATAATTAGTAGGATAGCGTAGTAGACTACTCTCCTCCTATTCCAGACTTCCTATAAGTACTGAGTAGTTACAGTGTATTTTCTCAGTCTGTAAATTAATGTCAACTGGTCCTAATCCTATCCCTGTCTACTTTGTCCCTATCTTACTTCCCAAGGACCTCTTCTCTGATGACTTTCCTTTGCTCTGAAATACATGACCAACCTCATGACCAGAGACTGGGGTGCAACACATAAGTTGAAGCCAAGGTCATTTATCAAAGTTGTACCCCACTCTGACATCGTTTCTCTCTGCCGGAGTCTTCTCTTGGGGATTCCTCCCTCATTGTTAAGTACTATCTATTCTCCAAAGTAGTACAGTACCCCCTTTGAGCTGTAGCATTTATAATCACAAATCAGTAAGTGACCATTTGTGATAGTATGCTCTTGTATCTCTTCTCAAACATTTCACTAATTCAGTCATTTCCATCTGGCTTTAGCTTTAGTCCAGCACTTTTTATAGCTTTGAAGACATACCTGTGTTTTCATTTTGTCAAAAATTTGGTTACATGGCCTGTATGATGATTTATCATTTTGTCATTGGATTAGCAAGTAGTGCTCACAAAGGTTAAACATGTCAACTTGCCCTTTGTCTGTTGGATCAGGGTACAAGTTTCAGTGGCATAGGCAGTCATCACACTCATGGGATTGCAAATTCTGTGTATCAGTCAGTCAACTAAATTGTAGTCTTCAAGACTTGAGAGGCGAAATGTTCAAGTTTTCTTTCCTTCTAAATCAAATAAACTGTGTACAGGCAGCTGTTGCAGATGCAGGATGAAAATTTTTCTGCTGATGACACCATGAGCCAGAACTTGAAGCATGTCAACTGGGACTAATATTCTATACAAAAATGGATATAAATAACAAGCAATATCTTAATGATATCTACAAGCAAGAAGAAAGAAATGTACAGACTAGGAGGCAGGATCCCGTCGACGTCTCTTGAACTAACGAATGATCAGTCAGTGATCAAAGGCATTGACAGTGATGGTAAGACGTACCATCCTATTTCTGTCAATATCTCCGGACGCCTCCAAGGGTGATGAAATACTACCGTTCTCAGCCTGAAAAATAACGATTCAGTGGACTATACAGTTCAAGGAATTAGACATACCATGAGCTTATCATGGCTAGACTCGCCGCTGCAGGAAACAGTTGATAACAGTTGTGTCTCATGCACACTAGAGCCAGTCGCCTTCCTCTTCCTGCCTGGAGTTGATGCTGGCGGATATAATAGGCGCTCACGACGTCTGACGCACTCTGGCAGTTCTAGGATAAGCGGCTCAACTTGTCTATATTCGATATTTTTTTGGAGATCCATGAATGACGCCTCCTTGTTTTCCAACACAAAGTTGAGGATGACACGCTGAAGAGCGTCAAGGAGGTATTCTGGATGTTTGTACTTTTCCTCCTTGACCCAGTGATAGTCTTTTTTTATCAACGTTGCCATAGATCTAACCAATGGCATGAGTTGACAATACTCTGGATGTACAAATTCCTTCCGAGAGCTGCGGTATTTGAGTGTATGAAGTAATCGATCGCGATAATTGCCCGCCGGACCGTCCGAGGAGATGAGGCTCCATATCGTATGACTAATGCATACCGACTCTTTGCCTTGAGGGGCAGCAAACACAACCCACCGAAAAAAAACCCAGACAGAGGATTCTGCATCATGGCGAAGCTCATGTCTGAACACAGGTAGAGGTTCTTGTGAAGCCACCCTCGTCGGCTTCCTCATCTTGTTTCCGAAGAGCTTGAAACGATCGGGATAGCTTCGTTTGTATACAGAAGCAGCATCACCTCGCAGCACAGGGGAAGGAGGGAATTTTTTAGGCTTCAACAACGGACCACCTTGTTTGATAGCACGAGCCATGAAATATGGAGTGCCCTATCCTTTTGTCACACTCAAAGAATAAAGAAAAAGATGGATAGAGCTCACAACTGCTTCCGTCACTCGTTTCCGGAGAGTGTAGATCTCAGCATGATCAAAATCAATCAGGACTACAGACGACTTGTGCTTGGGTTCCCTAGAATAGAGCTACGTCGGGACCAATTCTGACAATTACTGGAATCCCACGTACCTGGAATTTAGCAGATGACTGATAAATACAGTTGGTACAGGTGCAGGATGTTCAACAGGAATTGAGTCTGTTGCATTCCAGAGAACATTGCCAGTGCTTATGTCACGATGGAGAACTCTACGATCACGAAAGAGCCCTCTGCAGACTATATATAATCGAATTTTTATGTCAATGTTCGCAGGCAACGCGACTCACCCTCGAGTAAATCATATAATGCATAAAGTACTTTCCGAGGGGTATCAATGTCCATGAAACTCGTGCCCGTATCCAAAAGGCCAATGCGAGCTTTGGAACGGCCTGCTGATGTCGAGTTTCGGTCAAAAAATCCAGCCCGCACTACACCCGGGTATGCGCCATGTTGATGAATCCTATTCAGAAGAATTTTCTCTTCCCAGTGTTTTCTACGCTTCATTGTCTGCTCCTTGATCACACGTATCGGCGAACTTCGATTCGTCTCATTGGTAAGAAAAATATTGGTTCGACGACCGAATGGATTCCCAACAATGTCTAGCTCACAGTCCTTGAACGACCCCTTGCTAGTGTATAGTGTGAAAGCGGGCCCATTATCGGCAGACATAGTCCTGTCTATGTCACTAGCACAGGTGTTGAGCTGACCCTCATTAAGATATTTGACAATGGCACCGAGAACTGATGAGCAGTCCGATTCTTTGATACTGACTTCTTTAGTTCCTGACGAATTGCAGATAAAGACGATCATACAGTGAACTTCAACGAGTATGCTGAGTGTCGAATCGAGGTCCGGTCGATCTGCAAGGAGATTGGCAGCATAACTGTGTGCTCGTTGGCGTCGTTCATCAAAGGAACCTCCAGAAGAGTGGAATTCGATTGCCATTTCAACAAAAGACCAGTCAAGTCGCGGGTTATTCTGAGATGTTTCTTGCTCTAGCGCTTTGTAATGACTGAGATCATAAGCAATGATGCCTGGCTTGTATTTTGTGAAGTTTCGATGATCCGCAACACAGCCTTCAGAATCGCTCAAGAAACAAATCCCTAAAATGAGAATGAGAAATCAGACTTTCCATTTCAAGGCAAGGTCACACACTCTGCGGTGACATTTTCTGAGCAAGGGTGTTGGTTCGCTCGAGAAACTCGGTCATAGAGCCAAGAAACAGAGCCTTCTTCTTCTTTCTTGAATTTTTCGCTTTCCCAGGAATTTCATGTACCCTAATGAATTGGTAGAACTCATCTAGTTCGATACGTTTAGGATCGGGGAGATCCTGAAAATAAGATTTTCTAATACAACGAACATAACGAGGAGTGCGAGAGGTGACGGGGGACATGAGAGGACTTGAGTTCGTGCTGAGTACGAAGAAACAAGGAGGCTACTAGTTCGTTCTAACAATAACAATCCCGGCCGGCATCACGTGAATGATGCTTTTTTTTCGGCTTCAGCATTTCTATTCCGTAACAAGCAAACTAGTACTAAGACACGGAGGGCTGTCTGGGGCATACCTGCGGGAGAAAGGAGTAGGGTGTGGGCGAAGTACGTGAAGAATGCTATTGTTGCATCGTTTCTCTAAGCAACAAGGGCGACGAAATATGACATCATTCAATTATTCGTCTCGTCATCATTCTACTCATTGCTCTCTAATCCGCTTATTTTTCTGACTTACATGCTCACTTGTCATTATCGCCTTAGCGACATATGTAGAAACTCTGAAACAATTTGATTTTCTAGGTAAATATACACACACTCATCTCGTATATAAAATACAGTTCTGTAAGCTCTGAGGCCAGTCATTTCCGTCTGGATCTCAGTCCGACATCTATTTTAGCATCCTGAGGACTAATCTGCGCATTTTCGCTGTTAAAGAGGTGGCTGAGCCTCGACTGCATCAGTGTCTGAAGAGTCTGAAGAGATGGACAAAAAAATGACATATGACACACTTGGTCAGTTGACTGAATAAGTCATAGGGACGAACAATAAATGATGTCAAGATACAAAAGAGATTAAATTTCGATTCGAAGATGTCAACCCGGATCAATTTTAACAGTCTCACTATTAAAGTCGGTTTTGTTTAGCGACCATTTTTCCTGTAGTACAGATATTGAGTGCTTGCCCACACACTTTTAAGCCCATGAGTCCGAACTGGATCCTGGACTCAGAGATGCACCCGACCCACTGCACATCTCCTGTCACATCTTTCACCCCCTATCATAATCATCATATTCGCGAGGCCTTCGCTCGTAATCTGCCTCAACCTATACCCATTACCCTGCAGGAGTTCTACAACCACATGGGGGAGACTCCTCCTGTTCCAGCGGATAAGTGCAAGCCTCATTTGTTCGGTTCAATAAAAGCATTTATCACACAAGCCAACTGTTTTGCGCGTAAATTGTTCCCCCAGAGTGCGTAAGATCTTCTTGGTATGGAGTATCCTAGCTCATGTTTGGATCTTAGGGATCTGTTTCTTGGACAAATCAAACTACTATGCTGCCGATCATCCCACCTCTACTCATTCGAAACCAGATGTGGTTGCATATAACCTCAATCACTACAACCGCTTGAACGAAGCATCGGTCGAATTTCAAGCAGAATTCCGGGCTCACTGGTCCTTTATCGAAATGACCGTGGAGTTCCACTCTTCTGGGAAATCTTTCCATGTCCGTCGTTGTCAAGCCCACAGTTACGCAGCCTATCTGCTTGCAGCCCGACCGGATCTCGAATCAACGCTTGGCATCCTCATTGAAAAGGACTGTATGATCGTTTTCATCTGCACTTCGTCAGGAACCAAAGAGATCGAGGTTCAAAAGCTTGACTGCCCCTCAGTCCTGGCCACAATTGTGAAATATCTCAACAAGGGTCAATCGAAGGCCCGTGCTGGCCGCATAACTAGGACTATGGCCGATGATCACAGGGTCGCTTTCACACTACGTACTAACAGGGGGATCTTCAAGAGCTGTACTCTGAGCACGGTAGGTTATCCATTTGGCCGTAGGACTAATATCTTTGTCACCCAGACAATGGATGGAGATTCGGCGGTGCGTGTCATCAAGGAACAACGAGTCAGATCAACCATTCGGTGGACAGAGAAAGAAATCCTAGACATGATTCACCAGGGTGGCGCGTACCCTGGTGTAGTACGGACCGTATTCTTTGACCAAGACCTGATATCAGCAGGCCGGTCCAAGGTCCGTATTGGCCTCTTGGATAAAGGCACGAGCTTCATGGACATTGATACCCCTCGGAAAGTGCTTTATGCGTTATATGATCTACTTGAGGGTGAGCCACGTCGCATGCCAGCATTGACTCGAACATTGAGTCATATATAGTGTGCAGAGGACTCTTTCGTGACCGGGGGGTCCTTCATCGTGACATACGTCCTGACAACCTTCTCTGGAATGATTCGAGCACAATCCCCGCTGCGGGTGCTGCGCCAGTACCGACCGTGTTTATAAGTCACCTATTGGACCCTAGGTACGTGATATTTCCCATGTGAGAGTTGATTCTAGCTGAATCCCATGCCAGTGAGCCCAAGCATAAATCGTCAATAATCCTGATTGATTTTGACAATGCTGAGATCTACACGTCCAATGAACGGGTCAAAGGAGGACGATCTGTGAGCTTTATTCGTTTTTCTCTTTATGATAAGAGTGTAATAAAAGCGCAGGGCACTCCATTTTTCATGGCCCAGGCAATACGGAAGGGTGGACCGCTGTCGAAGCCAAAAACTTTCCCCCTTTCCCCTGTTTTGCGTAGTGATTCTGCCTTTATCTATCAACGGAAGTACCCCGATCGTTTCAAGCTCTTTGGAAATGAAGAGAAGAGGCCGACGAGACTGAGTCGCAAAGAAACTCGACCCGTGTTCAGGCACGAGCTCCGCCATGATGGGGAATCCACTGTCTTGATTTTCTTCTGGTGGATTGTGTTTGCTGCTCCCCAAGGCAAAGGGTTGGTGTACATCGACCAGATGTTTGTCCTCGCAAGGTTGGACGCGCCGTACTCGCTATGAATTGACTATTCTGCTCAAAGATGACGATCTGGAAGGGGGCTTTGTGCATCCTGAATACCGTCAATTCTTGCCATTGGTTAAATCTATGCTGAATTTGATTAAAAGCGACTATCACTGGGTCAAAGAAGAAAAGTACAAACATCCAGAATACCTTCACGACGCTCTCCAGCGCGTCATCCTGAATTTTGTGTTGGAAAACAAAGAAGCGTCATTCATGGACCTCCAAAAGTCTCCCGAATACAGACCAGTGAAGATCATCAACGAACCAGCACCCTTGTCAGCTGCAACAACTGAACGTCGTCGTTGCATATCTATCCTCGGCAGGAAGAGGAAGGCGACTAGTTCAACTGCGCCTGGTATACAACGTTTATCGCTCGCTTCCTCCATCCACAAGTCTCATTTAGGCAGACTTCAGGTATGTCGTGTAGCTTGAACCGTCTCTACCATTGAACTGCGGTTGTTTCCTCAGGTTAGGAGAGCAAGAATGCCTGCAACTGCGGAATCATTCAGAGATACCGGTGGTCATAGAAAGGTATATGAAATATCTATTATCCTTATTGATTTGTTGATACCTTCTATTGCTAGTTCAAGAAGCGTCGGTTGGATTGTGACACCTAATGTACGCGTCTTTCGCCTAACAATGGTCAATGATATCCATACGGACAGGACCGGTATCGCATATAGCTGGTGCATAGCTGACGCAATTTTCGATCATCACTTCGGCTGTCAGTGTGTCTAGCCACGAAACTCAGATGCGATGTCCGAGAAAGGTAGACTAGCATGGACCTAGAGAACGACATGAGCGTGAGCGACACGTACGTCAGTAGGATCATTATATGGAGGATCACATGGAGGATGTCAGGTATCACATGATGTGTAGTTGCAAAGATGGTATCCTTCGGCCATGATTTCAACTATACGGTACATGTTATTCATTCATCCCTCACCTGTTTATTGAACGAGTTCACATAGTGGAGATATGGGATGTCTCTATGACCGGCTCAAAAATGGTCTGGGAGACGAAGTCTCAAGCCACTTCACTTGTAACAAGTATCTGTCCATCACACGATGGTCACAGGCTCTTGGTTGGTTATGTTGGGAAATCAAGCCCGACACTGTGATCCGGTGGAAGTTTCGGGAACTTTCTCTATATAAGCTTGATATTCATTATATATAATTATTGGTTTGCAACGGAATACGCTTTATTCCAAGTCAAACCAACGTGCGACTGGGTTTCTGTGACAGGTTATCCTAGTGGAAGTGTGAGGATATAGAACGTGGATCCAGAGGATTTGATAAGAAATCGGGCTGACACTATAGACACTCAAGATGATACTTTTACACAACAAGTTATCAAAATCTCTCCCTCTGGAAAGGTGGCGGCTACAGAATTGCAGCAATCTCACAACATCAAATTCCTGGATACAAATACTTGGCAAGTCATAGCGCATACAGATGTTGAGTACGAAGATGACATGTATAATGCATTTTCCCCAGATGATAACCAGGCAGCGTTCTTGTCCAAATCTCTCATTACCATATGCGATATAATGCACTTGGAGAAGTGCGTCTCATTTGACCCCTAGCTGAAAAAAGATATCTGGATTTGGAAGGTCGCCTTCCAAACGTGTAACGACCTGGTCAATGCGGCATTTCGATTGACGACTCAGTATTACTGCAAGTTTGGCATTGGCAGGATCCTGCAAGATTTGAATGCACATATTTAGGCTTTGCAAGTAGCCAGAACATATACCTGGCACCCGATGGCTTGACCGTCGTCACCGTGCCGTTATCTTCCTCCTCCACACGTTATTCATGGAATCACGAGACTACTTTGATCCTGTCTACTTTGACGATCAGGCGCATATTCATCACTCACCTACGTACTCATCCGACGGAGAACTCTTCACATGCTGGTCTCCACATGATTT
>Ga0154000_1000395_pt1 | contig 12029 bp, 11 predicted proteins | sample TSNC084MetaG_FD_104674 | JGI IMG/M metagenome (GOLD analysis project Ga0154000, IMG submission 104674) | Attine ant fungus gardens microbial communities from North Carolina, USA - TSNC084 MetaG | ecosystem: Host-associated > Fungi > Mycelium > Unclassified | place: USA: North Carolina, Lumber... | reverse complement strand
ATGGTATCAGTCCATAACTTCAATAGATCTGATGTTATTTACTGAAAATATGTGCCAAAGAGTTAAGAGAGTTTGTTAGGTAGAACCTACAGAACACAAGTGTTGGGAAATCAAGCCGATGCTGTGATCCAATGGAAGTTTCTAGAATAGTTCTTTAGTATATAAGTTTGTAATTTGTTATATTCACTCATTGGTTTGCAATGGAATACCTCTTATTCCAAGTCAAACTAATATGTGACTAGGTTTCTGTAACAGCAAGGTAGTGGGGTTTAAATGGGTTTTTTAAAACAAAACTTGATGAGAATGGGCAAATCAAGCACTACAAGGTACAGCTAGTTGCCTAAGGATTCTCACAGATCTCTGGGATAGACTTTGATGAGACCTTTGCACTGGTCATACATCACCAGACACTTCAAATTTTATTGTAGTAAGATGAATAAGCAACCTATTAGAACACAAAGTCTCAGTCTGAAGTGTACAGAACTGAGGTAAACACTTTTTATATCTATTTCATATATTGTACTGATGTAGTTAGACTTTGTGTTCTAATAGGTTAACAGATAAAATGCATAGGTATGTCTTCAAAACTTAAGAAGTACTGGACCAAACTAAGACCAAATAGAAATGACTGGTCTTAGGGCTTACACGATGAACACTTTATATACAATACAAGTGTACAACTATTTATCTAAAAATGGATGTGTTTCAGGTATTTCTGTATATGTCTCTCATTCTGGAACATAATGAGACAAGAGAAAGAATTTAATATGAATAACAAGAATGAAGATGACATTCAGAGAACATCATTTGGAATGCTAGAAATGGAGGAGGAGTAATGACGAAAGGTAAAGAATAAACTTCGTCATAGGTACATTAATAGATTTAGTTCTTCCTACTTCAGACTGAGACTTCATGTTCTAATAGAACACATCTCACATTGGCCAATTGTTACCGCTGGCATATTTATTAGATGGATGTCAGATCTGCTTTTCTAAATGGGGACCTTGAGTATGAGATTTTCATGAGAATACCACCAGGAGTTGAGGCAAAGGAAGGGCAAGTGTGGTTACTACACAAGGTGCTCTATGGTTTGAAGCAAGCATCTAGAGAATAGTACCTGAAGTTAAAGGGACAGCCAGAGAAGCTAGACTTCTGACCACAGAGTCTTCACCAAAATCATTGATGGGAAGCTCTTTGTGATTGTCGTTGATGTCAACGACTTCCTTCTATTTTTGTCTAACATAGAAGCACTGTCAACTATTGAGGCAGAATTCATTGCCGCATCAACAGCTGTCAAGGAAATTCAATCTTTATTTAGCTCACTCGATGTGACATTGCCAAGTCCACTTCTTATTGACAATCAAGATGCCCTAGATCTCATCAAGTCTGGACAAATCAATGATCACACGAAACACATTGATATTAAATTCAGACATGTCTGCAATCAGGAGGATCAAGGGACGATCTCGAGTCAACATGTGGCTATGCAAGAACAGATTGCAGACATAATGACAAAGCCACTTGGAGCTGAGAAATTCTTATATTTTCGAGAAATGATTGGAGTATGTGCATGAGAGATTTTCAACAAGGGGTATTGAATATGTCCTCTGTGGACCATCACTTTGTCTCTTCTTTCTCTCATCATTAGATTCTGATTGATTAGTAAGCAATGAGTATGTCTACCAGCAGACTTTTCTTACACCTCAGTTCTGCACACTTCAGACTGAGACTTTGTATTCTAATAGGTCGCTTATTCATCTCACTGCAATAAAAAAATGCGCCTGTGATCAAAGGGTGGTGTGCCATTGCATTTTCTTGAGGGCATCGAGGGGGTATCAGATAGAGGCTCTCTTGAAAAACCACATTTGAAAACCATAGATGGCAATAGGGAGAACAGCCAATCTATATAGTAGCTGTTTGTACTTAGGGGATTGGAGTTTCCAGCAGCTACATGTATTTGACTGTTGAGAGGGCTAGATTTGTGTAGTGTTGGACATGGTGCCTGGTAGAACACCAGATATTGGTGGCTTAAGTATATTCCTCAATCTTATATCCATGATTTTTTATTCCTGGGAAAAAATCAAATGTGAAGACCCCTATTTTCTCAAAGAATGATCAGATCTACACTGAGATGTCACAGACATGAATTTCAATAGGATGCTTTCAAAGGACACCTTCCCCAAAACGTTCTTTACCCTATTATATGAGAACTGTCCTGATAATAACAATGGAGAATTTTATCTTTTGGCGTTGAGCTTGAAGAGCAGTATAGTACAGCTTGCAATCAACGTCTCGCTCTTACGAGAGGTGAGTACATAATTGTCCCAGGCGCAGATGTCCCAACACGTCCAGAATGATGTCATATCTGGGAACTGTTACCAAAAAACATGGATGGTATTGATATGGTATAATATAGCCACAATAGTATGGTGACCGATTATGATATGTCCTGATATTGCATATCAGGCCTTCTACAAGAAATTAACGAAAGATAGGGTTCACACAACCGACAGGCATAATGTGTGACAAGACAAGACCAGCTGGCATGTCCTAAACCATGCCCCCTCATTCGGCGATCAACCGTGGGGTAAGAATTCTACATGACAACTGTTCAATTCCTTAATTCCAACTCATACATAAATGAATCAAACTTTTAGCCTCTCAGCAAGACCTTCCAGGAAAGCAAACCCGTCCTGTGACAAAAAATCACTCATCAGTCTAGGTTACAAGACACTATCGAGTCAGATTACCTTGCTCACCGTCCGCCCAGCGCTACGGTTTGTTACTCGCGCAAAGTCAGCTACCATTGTCGCAAGCTCTGAATTGTCACGCGCCTTCCCAACCTCCCTCCTCAGACGAGCTACAACGCCTAGCTTGAATCGCGACGGCTGCTTTTCCTCCTCTGGTATTGGGTCGCTGAAGGATTTAGTATTGGACGTCCTAATAGGAAACCACCATTGTTGTCTCAAGATCACTTCAGGTGATCAAGGATACTCACTTTTCGGGTTGAATTAAATCCGAGGGATCGCTCAACTGCTTGTATAACATGTCGAGGAATTGGAAGGCCGGACGTGTCAACGTACGCCCACTATTAGATAGCATAACCTGTATGAACTCGAGCACAAGCTTTGAAAGTTCCACATCTGTCGTAGCAGAAGATACCTCCTTTGCTAGTAACTCTAATCGGCGTGCCTTCTGTACAGCATATCGAGGAGGGAGTGCAGATCTGGGTTCTGGCACGATATCACTAATCTCGATCACTTCACTTGATCCCGGTTCCGTCCGCTTGTTTTGTTGGGAATCTCGAATAACCGCATCTATTATATTGGTATGGTTCACAAGCACAGGACGAGTGCCTAGGTCCAGTTTGGCAAGACCACCAAGGATACCGACCATATCTGTACTATTTGGAGAAATTATGTGGCGGGTATTGGCGGTCTTATATCTGACAACCTGAGAAAGGAAGACTCCAGCACAACGAGGAACGAAAAGAAGACAAGCTCACTGGTTGGGGTGGCGGCCATATGAAGTCATCCTTATCCGAGTACCCTTCGTCAATAGCAAATTTCTTGAACTTTTTGATCCAAAATTGGTAGTCCGGGGCTTGTTCAAACTTCAATCTGCGGGTATACCGAAGAAACTCCTCAAACACTGGTGGAAGGCCTTTACACAGGTCCTCCGGAAGGGCATTACGCTTCTCACGGATCAGTAAGTCATGAGCCTCGCTTGTTTTTGGGACACCCTTGCGCGTCCACAGAAGACCACGAGGTGTGAGAAGATGGATTAGCATAAGTGCTACCGCCTCAAGGTCATCTCTGCGAGAAGGTACTACAGAGATCTACTCTGAGTCGCTCTACATGAGCCCACGAAAGAGACGCACCCTTGCCACGGCAGTGGACATTGACGGAGCTAGACATGGCATTAGAATAGAAGAGTTCATTGGTGGATGGGATAGCATACCTGAACCAGTAATTGCCAATGAAGTCCCTTTTAACAGTACTATAGGGTATGTGACGCCTTGAATATGGATCGATATAACGCTTCGAGAATCCGAAATCGATCATATAAATGACTTTTTCATTAGGTGGTAGGCCAAGAACACAGTTACCAAGCTGGATATCTCGGTGCAAAACACCACGTCCATGCATGAACTGGAGTCGCTCAATCTGATGCCAGAACAACGTTTAGCCAATTCAGTCAATTTGATGTCTACGCACCACTTGCATAGCAATACAGCAGACACTTCCGGTGTTCATAACCTCCCTGTTGTTCTTTTTATGAATAATATCCAAGCTTTGACCGAGGAGATCGATAGCAAGATAATCCCACTCTCCTACAACACCAGCATCCCATAGTCGCGGCATGCCTTTTCCGCCTTGGATCAGTGGGTACAGGTACCGTTCAAAACGATTCGTTGGACATTGGTGGTATACCCACTGCATTTTCAGTGCCACGACCTGACTATGGTGGATATTTTGAGCACGGAAGATTGAGCCTTTCATTGTTATTAATCAGCCTCATGTTCAATCATCCACAGTGAAGTTAAGAGGGACCTGAGTAGCCTGAGCCCAGGGTCTCATTTAGCCACCAGTTTTGAACTACCGCAGGATAACGAGGTGGTTTGCGATCGCTCCCCTCAGTGGAATACGACGTCGTTGCATCATCAGACGACTGGGATTGTAAGGAAGGCTCTGATTCTGATTCTGATATGGACATGACGGTGAGGTGGGATAATGTAGTGAAGCGATATGAACAAAATTCTGCAAATTCAAGTGTTAGACTGGTGGTACAGACATATAGGGGCGAGAATACTCAAGTGGTTTAAATCATTATAGGTGGAATATCACGTGCTCATACATCAGAAAACGGTTCCTGGACAGAAATCAGGTGCACTTTCAACTTGATAAACTATTCTATCCCACAAGATCACAGTAGCAGGTTAGTCATCTTTGTTGTGGGTTCAAGGAACTTGTTTTAGGGTCATTTTTGGCTGACTTGAAACGCACCCAGGGTGAAGAGGATTATTAGATTGAATGTATCAATGCTCCTGAGGAGAAACCAGATCTTTCAAGTTGGAATTTTGGTCAACACATCAACACTGCGGGATCCTTGGAAAGGATAATACATCTAGTCTGAGATACCACATGCCTGAATTCTGGTAGGTCAAAGGCCACCTCTGGTGTCGACAGGCCTCTTTCACCCACAAGCTGAACAGCCCATCATATCTGCAGTCGTCACGCCTAGGCAACGCCCGGCAATTGGCATTGAAGTTGTTGGAGACAATTCAGTCTTGATTCTGACATCTTATGACACCCAGCTATCCCTGATGACCAAGTCTTCATTTACAAGTGGAAAACGAGGAATTTGAAAATGGTAAGTGACTCGCAACCTGCATCAGTTCCTTTGTATCTTTTATTTGTTAGAGCTTCTCCACCACGCAGCACTCGTATGCTGGCCTCATCTTTCTCACTACAGACATTTTTCTACTCCCGAATGCGAATGCTCAGCGACTGGAATACTGGAAGATTCCTCCAGATAACGTCACCTCGACCATCCTTTGCTCTTTCCCTCCCGAGGCTCGAGGGAGGTGGCATATATTTCATATATTATGCCGCGTAGACCCCAATCCGACATCGACTTTCCGTCATAGCTCGAAACCATCTCATGCCGATCCACATCATGCAATTACTGTCTTTACCCTCTCCGCCCACATCCCAAATGATAATTCCCGAGTGATTCAACTCCTTGGTAATAATCACCATCTTATTTTGTCCATCGCAGCTTTCTCGTTCAGCGTCTGGATAAATCAGTCACAATGATATAGCAAAGTTGCACGCTGTTGAGAAATCGGAGGACGAAAGGGAGAGAAGAGATTGCTACACTCAAAGTTATGATGAGAGACCTTGAAGGGAAACTTTCGATGATTCAGATAGTGATGATTCAGATGGCATGGACGACTTGTCGAAACCCATTGGCCAAGTGAGGATAAATCGGCGGACCCAAAACTTTGGGAACAGGAATCAATGCTTCCAGGATAAAGTGCATTCGAATCTACCATTCACCATTTACTCGTCGAAGAAGATATTCAACTTTCAAGGTGTGATGCTCAATGAAGAGAGAATTCTTGGTTTAGGGGTGCGTATATCTTTCGTGGGACATTTTCGTTTGCTGATCTAGACAGATCGATACTCATGAGTTGGTTACAAATTAGTATTAGAATAGTCTGCGCACATGCGTTGGACTCGTTCCAAGCCTTTTGGCATTATTATCTGCACAATGACCATGACATTGGTTCATTTGACGCTCCTTGTTCTGATTATGATACTCCCACCCCCTTTTACATAATTTCATTTTTCTCCTGTGCAGACCGTTACTTTTTCCTCCAATGACGAAAATACCCGGAGTCGGTGGTTATGCCTTTTGGAGTGTATTTCATCATCTATCGTCATTATTTGTTCCGCCCTCCTGTGCTTTTTTTATTCTTGGCCCGTGGTAGTGTGGTGGAAAAGTAATTTGATATCTGCATGCATTGAATCGGATCAGATATATATGTGTGCCTTTTTTGGTTTGTTCTTGGAGAGTATTAGGTTCTGGTGAGTCAGTGTTTTGGGTTATAGACCTCTCTGTATGTCTCTCTCCTGCTTTTTTTTGAAATTTCTGATTTTGATGACAATGATTTTTTAAATTTTTTCGTTTGTTATCATAAACCATTTCTTGTAAATTTTGGAATTGGAGGAACAATATACCAGGTGTGTATATCTTATTGGTGTGATAACAAATTGATGAGGTTTTCGTGATAATAAATAAGGAGTCAATGATGAGGAAAGGCAAAGGAAAATCCTGGGCAAGGCTCTGAATGAAAACTTTTTTCTCAAGGTACATATATGACTAATTCAGGGTGACAAAAGGAATATCTTTTTGTTTTACAGAGAAAAGAAAATGCTTTCTAAATAGGACAGCACCGACGTGATTCGAGTACTCAGATAGGATGTCACATGGTCTACAACTGGCCATGACCTCTGTAAGCTATCCATAAAGCCAATCCAATGATGCTTTGAGGATCACATTTCATCGCATCGTGGATCTCGAATCAGTTGCGATTTTATAGCAGTGGAAGGAGCAAATCGATCACAGAACTGCATCGATCAGATTTTGAGGACTTGAACGTTCTTGGGTACTGCAACAAGATTAATACGAAGACCACCACCGATAAGACCTTTTGAGGGCCTCCGTTTGATGTTGCTGAAGACGGAGGGAGCCCTCCCAAGTAAAAATTTCCAATAATGCACAAGTGTTATCGGGTCCCAACGCCTGTATGGCACCACTTTCACCATCATCCTCCAGTAGAGATCTTCTTGATCGTAGGCAGTTGTACACGGCCTCGAATATCTCTGCTCTACCGAGCCATGCATATGATGACACTCCATGCATTCCGATATAGATATTTACAATCGAGGAAGAAAACACTTGGCATGTCGTTGATCAATGGTCAATGCTTTGAGCCAAGAAACGGCTTGGTAAAGTGATCGACTTCAATGTACAGTCGTTGCAATGAGCTTAAATCTGTTCGGGAAAAGACATCATTAAAACAAAGACATGAGTATGACGGCAAAGGGATATCCCAGTAAAGAGCAGTAATACGGCTTAGCGATGGCATGAATTCGTTTACCAATATGCTGTCGATAGGTTTTGCCAATAGATTCTGTCGATACGCTGTCGATATGTTCTGTCGACCAAAGCGGTCGTAGACGGGCACCAGGCACTCCCCAGATCTCAAGGTTAGAAAATCGAATCGAGGAGAACAAAAATTGATTCCAATCCTCGTTGAGGCCTCCCCAATGAAAAATTTGGAGATTGAGACAAATTTTCGGGGTGCGACATGGGCTGAATATAACCTCGGGCGGAAAGATGCTGACTGCTGGAATGAGAGAATGAAACTCGATCAGATTAGGGCAGTGGAAGAGCAGATAGAGACGTTGGTCAATAGGGTCATTCCGTAAATGGAGGACAGTAAGTTGATGCACACCACGCGAGATTATCCCATTTTTTTCTGCAGTAGTGGAAGGAATCTACTCTGGGTATCTGAAGCATCAAACCAGGAAACGTCCTGTGATTCAGTGTACACACCCACAACTCTGTGAGGTTTGGCCGTTCTGTGGGCTGGAAGAAATAAGGTGCCAATCGATCTCATTGACGGCACATGGAGTCATCATCAGATAGTTGAATTCTGAAGGCTCGAATCTGCGCGCGGTGACGTTGAAAAATGAGCAGCAGGCTTTCGTGAGGTATCTTGTTCAAGTTCACTTCAACAGAGATGTACCCACTTCCTGCATTGGAAAACACGAGCGCAATCAAGAGAGGAGTTAGGTCCCGTCCCAGAAGGTATGTGATCCAGATGGAGCAGACCAGATTATGCTTCTCCAATGAGAACAAATAGGAGAAGCATCTATATCTTAATCGAGCACAATTAAGGGTCTCGGAGATTCAGTTTGTAAGCTGAAAGCCGGAATATCTCGGTGGGGACCTCTGGGGAAGGTTTCGCATAGCTGACAAATGCTCATTGAGCTTGCATGAACACGTTTCTGTAAAAGGGCCATCTCCCCATCAATTTTTTCAGAGGCTTCTATAATAAGGTGGATTTCGTTTTGACTCATTGGGCAGTGGTAGTGAGGTCAAACTGTAACTGTGAGAACAAGTCATGTGTAAAAGAAAATCCTAAATTTGTAACGTGATGAGTCCACGGTACTATAACACAGTCCAAATTACAAAGAGAAACCTATCGAGAAACGTAAAAAACCCAGATCACTCGCAACTGATCCAGACATAAGAGAAGTGAGAGAAGGAGAAAAGAGAAAGCAGGAATAAAGGAGCAGCACTCAATGACTCCACGATAGCACATGTTAAGTGATGTTACTTGACGCTCCAGGGCTGTCTGTAAGGAACAGGACAAAGTGTTTGATCACCATACGATCATCATTTTTGTAGATGAACCGACTGCAATCGTTTAGAATGTGAGCTCGGGTTTCTACCCTATTGTGGCCGCAAGGGCATGCATGATTGCTTTGAGGAAAGAACCTTTTCCTGAATTCCACGATCAATGTGGCTATTATGGCTCTAGCACAGAGCGAAACTCAAGGACCCAATATGTTTGAGCCATCCCCCTCCTTCAATGAATACACTTTTTTCGTGAATTCTAAGCTGTAAGAATTGGTAGCCTTTGTTGTGGCCACAATTGAAGGTGGTGATCCATTGATCAGCGCATGCCTTGCTTGATTTCTCCCTTATGGCATCTAATGACATGAATTGAGATGGGGTGCTGTGTTGGGGAATCAAGCCGACGCCGTGATCTGGTGGAAGCTTCTGGAATATTTCATTAGTATATAAGTTTGTAATTAGTTGTATCTACTCATTGGTTTGCAACGGAATACGCTTTATTCCAAGTCAAACCAACGTGCGACTAGGTTTCTGCGACATGCTGGGCACGATAGTGCTTTTAGTGTGGTCATCGACTTTGGCATGAAGATGCCATCTGGCTTTACTGGGGAGGTCCCAGAATTCTATTTTGTTGCTGCTGTTGTGGTTGAAAAAAAGGTCGGAAGAGGTGTGCAATGGTAACGAATTCACCCTGACCAGAGTGATGTGAGGGGTCGAGAGCCTTTTTCGCAGAGAAAAGGGAGTTTTGTGGTGACAGTGATGCAGTCAACATCAAGAGAGGCAATATAGCCAATAACCCTGTGTTTGGGACCGTGATATTCCCAAATGCAACTTAGGATGACTTGAATACCCTGAATTGGGCTAATGAGATTTCTTCTTTTGGCTTCTGATAGTGAGACCAAAGATAAGGGTGGGGTGTAGCACCTTGAGAATGACACTTCACCTGGACAGCAGGGATTCTAGGATGTGCTGTTTTGGAAGGGTGGCAATCCTAAGGTTGGATCTAAAAGATAACGTCGCTACATGCTACATACAAATGGTAAGTCTATAATCTACCAATCATCCAGAGTAAGCTTACCTCAGAGGTCACCTTGTAAGGTGCATGACTGAGGTATACAGATAGTGTAGCAGCAATATATAGTCCTAGTTGAAGGTCCAAAATAGAACAATAAGAGCATGGTCATCGTGTGTCAGTCCACCTCAATGACAGTGACAATAGGGTAATAGTTACTGTGCGTCATTCCACCTCAATAGGATCTTTCTGCGAGTTTCTTGAGGTGTAAGTTTAGAGGGATGAGGCCGGCTATAGCTTCAACGCCATGCGAGGGAGAGGACTCGAATGCGTCAGTGATCCGTAGTGCGGCTTTTCTTTGCATACGTGCTAGTGAAGCCAAGAGTTTTTGATGGGTGCTCTTTGCACAAACCGAGAATGGGATTCTTGATTTACAAACACGTCAAGTACACCACCAAACGACTATTAACTTATGTCATCGCTTTCGTCAGCTGATGTATCATGAGCGGATCTTCTCGAACAATTGCGATGATGACATTGCCACATATCTATATATATATACAGTGGTGATAGTGGTGCTGATTCAATCATACTTACATTTCATCGGTACTCCACAGGGTTTGAATCGCCACTTTCGCTTTTCTATCCTCGTTCTATCACTTACGCTTCAAAATGTCATATGAGGGAACATTAAACGCACTGAAAGATGAGGTCGATAGACTCAGAGTGGACTTGGCGAGTTTACAGGAGACATACGGCGCTAGAAACAGTGTCACAGTTGGAGATTATATCTTGATGCGGCTGGCCCAGCTGGGTGTTACGGTAATGTTGATCTATTCATCGATGTCCAGGTTGAAGAAGAGCATTTTAGAGGCTGAATGTCTATTCTAGAAAATGTTTGGCCTGCCGGGCGATTTCAATCTGGGTTTTCTGGATCTGATTGAAGACCACCATTCAATTGACTGGGTAGGCAACTGGTGAGCCGGTCAATGCTGAAGCTTGAGCTGCTATATTCTTATTGCTTTATAGCAACGAATTGAATGCGGCATATGCTGCTGATGGCTATGCCCGGGTGAAACAACGTTCCCTCGGCGTTGTTCTGACTACGTAGTTATCCATGTCTGCAATGAGTGCAATAGTCGTTCTAAGCATGCCTTAGGTTTGGTGTCGGTGAATTATCTGCAATGAATGGTATTGCAGGAGGTAAGATGGGATTTCCTACATTTCTCGAGCTTTTCCTGATAAATGTATCCAGCGTTTTCTGAAATGGTACCTGTTCTTCACATCGTTGGCACCCCTAGTACTGTTCAGCAGAGAAATCGATCCATACTTCATCACACACTCGGTGACGGCAGGTGCCTTTGCATTGTCTAGAACGATAGCCAGTACTCACGATCTGCAGATATGACGCATATACGATCGCTTCTAGGCCATTCACTATCTCTCAAGTTGAAATTTCCAGCAAGAACGAGGCTGCTAGTCAGATTGATTATGCACTCTTAGAGTGTGTGACGAAGGTGCGATAATTGGTGTTTTTCTCCAATGAGGAACTGAATGCTCCGGTTTTTAGGCTAGGCCTGTTTACTTGGCGCTTCCGACAAACGTGGTGCATCAAAAAATATCTGGGGAACGCCTTGAGACCCCTTTGGCTCGTCAGCCCGCGATGAACGATCCACAAACAGAAAATTACGTACTCAACCTCATTTGGAAATGTGTTGAGGAGGCGGGAGGGAACGTGGTAGTCCTTGTTGATGCTTGTGTCATCCGATTCGACGTCCAAGAAGAAGTGAGGACGTTTTTAGAGAAAACTGGATTCCCTGTCTATTCGACACCCATGGGTAAGACTGCCATTGATGAGGATTATTGTCGGTATGGTGGAGTGAGCATTTCCCTCCTCTGGATAGGTTATATGCTAACGTTGGATTTCAGATTTATATCGGAAACATCACGCATCCTGTCATCAAGGAGCGCGTTGAGTCTGCGAATTTAATCATGTCCATTGGGTCTCTTCTGTCGGACTTCAATACTGGTAATTTTTCGTATAATATTCCCACTGAACGCCACATTGAGGTGAGTGTCGGAT
>Ga0154000_1000385_pt1 | contig 12184 bp, 8 predicted proteins | sample TSNC084MetaG_FD_104674 | JGI IMG/M metagenome (GOLD analysis project Ga0154000, IMG submission 104674) | Attine ant fungus gardens microbial communities from North Carolina, USA - TSNC084 MetaG | ecosystem: Host-associated > Fungi > Mycelium > Unclassified | place: USA: North Carolina, Lumber... | reverse complement strand
CTTCGATGGATACCAAATTGCTTGGTGAGTCGTCTTCGAAGAATCTAACATCTCGAGAGGCTATTAATTTGCCATTCTCAAGGTCTTCAAGACGATAACCTTTTGCTTCATCTACCCACCAACCGAGCATCCAGACTTTGACTGCCTGAGATTCCAGTTTGCCTCTGCGTACTTGCCTTAGTACATGTGCCCATCCTAGTGAGCCGAAAACTCATAGATGGGATACATCAGGCTTATGGCCTGTCCATGCCTCATAGGGGACAACACCATCTAAACCAGTTGTAGCAGACAGGCTTCTAATGTAAACCGCATAAGAAAAAGCTTCGCCCCAGTATCGCAAGCTGACATTTGCAGTATAGAGCATTGATCGAACCATTTTGAAGAATACGGTAATGGCTTGTTCAGCGATTCCATTCTGTTCTGGGGTGTAGGGAATAGTGGTTTCATGAATGATGCCATTGCGGCGGCAGAAGGTGTTCATTGCGTCATTGACAAATTCTGATCCATTGTCAGAGCGTAGACGGCGTACTTTCAACCCAGACTGTCTTTCAAGCATAGCTAGGACATCGTGAACAGTAAATGAATTTTCTAAAACATACTTTGTCATTGTGCCATAGACCAGTAGTCATATACTATATGGTTTACTACTACACCAAAAGGACGACATTAGCAAGGCTACTTGCTAATGGAAGTCTAGCTATTTATATAGTTCATTTGAACAGGTATTTTGTTATACCTCCATGACACTATTTAGTAGTCACTTTTTTGTGACAGAGGGGTAGATGTAATTAGCAACTTCTTCTGTTTTGCAGTTAGTGCAGCTTATTGTATAATACAGGCAAGAATGGTTGCCATCTATATTCATACTAGTATCAGCTTTGCATGTTGTGCATACTTGGGAGTGTTGTGCTTCTTCATGGTCACTATAGCAAAGGTGGCACTTTGGGGTCTCTTGGCAGTTTGCTATGACATGTCCAAATTCCCAGCATTGTCGACACTGGATGATAAATGGGTGGTCTATTTATTTGCACATATATACTATTCTGTAAGGGGCACGCTTGGTGAGGCACCCAGTCACACTGCAGTATAGTAAAGTAGGCGTCTTAAGAAGAAGCGATGGATAGCCCAGGAGCTTCTATCATTGTTGAGGTAAGGTATTCTACTGTACATTACTAGCTACTTATACTAGACTAGCCGGTCCGTGCGCCAGTTGCTATGGCCACATGCATCCAGACAATAATAACTACACTACCAGATATAGTTATGTAGTACTATAATGGAGACCCGAACTAGAGGGAAGGGAACATATAACCGCAGACTCCGAGGATCTATGGGAACGCTAGCTGATGCGAACCCTACTAGGTTGCCTAAGCGATCTTAGAGTAGTCCCCTTACATATTCTGCCCCATGCTGCTAGGGTCTGGACATTCTTTAACAGGTGCATATATTAGTTTTTATCATCTACTGCAAAGACTACTGATAAGTACCCTTGGGTACTAAGTTCTGTAGGAGGGCAAATCCAGCATAGTAAGAGTGCTATGCTTGCCTTGGCATATTCAGGGTTGTTCTTACAGAGATATAAGTAAATCTGCTAGAAGAGAAATGTATCTTTAACACTATCTTAAAAGCCTGTGCAGATGCCTGCAATCTCTATTTTGTACTACTTCTTGTCTTTTCTAGCTAAACTAGAGTAGACGGGTACAATAATGCAAGGTAGTATGTCAGAGAATATCAGGAGGTCTACTGTACATTGATCTAACCTTGTGTATAGAATACAGTTTCCCTGATAGTTCCATTTGATTGCTGTGACTTTTATATATTGTGATTTTATGTTTCCAGCTAGGAATTTGTTGATGTTGTTAGTGATGAGTATTGGGTCTCATCTATTATTGACTGATACACCATTTTTGAATGCAATAATGAGTTATGATAGGTGGCTGGCTTTATTGGAGTTAATTTCTTAATCTTGTTAAGTTACTTTGGCTACTGTCTGGGCATAGGTTGATGGTTTGTGGATACTCTCTTCTAGTCCTTTAGTTGGGTTGGGTATAGTTTGCTTGTGCAAGTGGAGATTGGTAGTTTTAAGTAATTCAATATCTGTAGTCAGTTTAGCCATAGTCTTGATGATCTTGTTATGCCTTGCTTTTTGTGTTTCATAGAAGTCTGTATTTACTATCTGGAAAAGGCATTTTGGTAGCCAAGTTGTTGTCTGGTCCCAGTGGATGGATGAGCTAGGAGCATTGGTAAGGGTACTCACAATTGACAGAGCTTTTGTTAGAGGACATTTTAGGGTTGCACTTAGGTCACTAGGTAGACTCTTATCTATGGACTACTATTATTTCTTGGGTCATGCTCCTACTCTCCCTTTGCTCTTCTTGTCTTGTGTTGTCTTGACAATGCCTTTGTAACTAAAATAAGAACTAGTAGTATTATTGGTTGTGCTCATGTGACTGTACACTAACCATCTACAGTAGCATATATAGTAGCTTGTATCAGTAGATCTACTCTTACTTGAATATCACTCTAGCTTCCAGAACTCTTACTAGCTTTTGGGATATTGCCTCTGAGTGATTCTCTTATAGCTTTGTCACAAACTTCATTTGGCCATATCTCCATCAATTCTTTGATGATTCTTACAGTCTTAACAGCACCCAAAAGCTCTTGAAAAGACCTTTCGATTGATACTAGTCATATCTTGAGATGATCAATAATGGCCAAGATATCAGGTAGATCAACAGGTAACCACTATAGTTGTAACGATCAACCTTATTGCACACAGGTGTTCACTATAATGCAACCACATAGACTACTTCTTTGTTTTACATTACTTTATATGTCTAATAGCTCAGTTAGTGCCTCACTGGTGGGGCATGTTCTTTACTCAGTAGATCTCATATGAGTCTGCTATATGTATTCCTTATTACTATCTCATGGTACATACAGTAGATATTCTCCTGTGTTTTCTATGCTTTACCAATTGTATCATTCCCTTCCTTTCTCAACTCTTATCTCATCCTCAAGACTTTACTTAAGTGTTGTAACCTGAGTTACTCCTTAAGGTTATAACAATAGTACTGTTTATTAAATCACCAATATCTTGGAAACTGCCATGATTGATGCTTTGCTTTTAGGCATCAGAGAAGCTCTCTTCATACCACTCAGAATGAGCCTAAAATGGTACTGAGGTGATTAATATTTGTGGAGATATAAAGACCTCAATGTTTGCACATGGACTTTATTAATTATCTATTGATAGTTATCTGTTCTTTTCTTAGAACAAAGAACAACCTCTATAAGGTTAAGTTATTGCTATTTACAGTACAAAGGCACTACCATATGTAGAACAATAGGTAGTAGCATGTGATGATCTGTCCTAGTGCACAGACCATTACAATTATGTATATAAGGACTCATAGTCTGAGAATTAGACCTCAGACTTAACAACATCTTTTGTCACTGTCTACCTTCACATTTCTAAGCCTTTTGAATATCCAATCTTCAATCACAAACCAAGTAAGTAACCATTTGTGATAGGCTTTTTTGAAAAGCTTCCTAAGTTTGTCCATTCTTTGGATGGAGTCTGAGCCTTAGATTACTATACCTGAGAAAAGGAATCTGGGTATGCCTGGGTTTTTCTCTTTTTCTGAGTTGTCCTTATTTATGTCTGTGTTCATGGGGCTGTTCTCAGCTCTGGATGTTAGGCAGACTCTTTTGGCTTTGGGGGTGGTAGGGTCTTTAGTGACTTTAGTTGTTGTATGTGAGTTACTCTCTTGTTGGGGAGTTTTTTTTGTGGATGTGGTGTGCATTCGTTTTATCCTTGACCCAGGTCTCCTGGGGCCTGGGATGTGGGATATAGAGGAATAGTGAGCATCTTTAGTGCTTGTTGCATTCATATTTTGTTTGTTTTATTGAGTGTATAAGGGTTTTCTTAGAATGTGATGATGGAAGGGATGATGACATGATGAGTATGGGAAAATAGTGCACAGACCATGTAACAGTTGTATAAGTAGTGTACAGAATCCAATAGAAACTCCATTGAGTTCTCCTTGTCAACTTAGATAAGAAGTAGAACTAAGTCACTACAGCTAAGCCTTATAATACTAGCTCTCCTTCAGATCATACATCTCATTGTAAAAGCACATAGTTTTGTGAGCAGATGGCTGTGAAGTGACCTACATCTAGAAAGATGGAGTAGGAAAGAGATAATGTAACAAGATGAACACAACAAAACTTATGCTCATGCCTATGAAGAAATATATCAAGAAAACATGGGATGAATCTGCAACCATTCCAACTTTCAGGTTGATATTGGCATGAATCCAGATAACGATGGGAAGGTACCCAAAGCCTAGGCTACAGGCATGCACCAATTGAACCTATATGAAAACCAATATATACTCGAGGGGTTGTCAACACAAAGATCATTAACCTTGGGTCTAAACCAATGAATGATAATAAAAGAAGCAATCATGAGGTCTATCATAAGATCCAAAAACACCACATAACTCCCATAACTGAATAGAAAACTATCAGTGAATTTACAAGATTGTAGGCTAAGGCTGTTGTATATGTCCTGTGACTGAATATTAATATATTTGGGAAAAGTTACCGCAAGATCAAAACCTAGAAGCTTGTCAAAGAAACCTTCAATCACACAAGAAAGTGAGGCTTATCTACAAAAAAAGCATTTCTAGGGATACTGATACCAGTTTGCGAGATAATTAACGCAAAGCCTCTAGAAAATGCAGCACAACATGATCGTGTCCTTCCTAACTTAATCATTGAAAGGTCAGGCAAATTTCAATAAGCTTGTCCATATCATTATTCAGTCGCTCCCACAACAAGGATTCCAGCGACACAGCTAAAGATAGCAATAGGAGAAAAAAACAATGGTTTGACCTGAATAGCGTTACTAGGTTTCCTAGCAAACTGGGCATAATCATTCTAGTTAAGCAGGATAGTAGTAATAGCCTCAACTGTGCTACTGACAAAAGCAATGTTCCAACCACTGGACATACTTATGGTTTCACCCAACCCCTGTGGACCCATAGTGGCCAATGACCAAATTAACAGAACTATTATAAACACCATGACAATTGGGGCAGAAACATACAACAGGGGCTACAGCCTGTGTGGTCGTATGTAAATGAAGAATATTGAAATCAACATGAAAATGATATATCCTAAGAATTGGGTAGTTGTGATATCTGTGGACTAAGCCATGTAATTTGATATCCACTCTTCAATTGAAGGCCATATGGCCTTGAGACATATGTGGATGTATTCAAGCCTAGAATCCACCTATCACAACAATATTGGTAAAAAGAAATAGAAATTGGGACTGAGCATGAACTTACACCACAGAAATATGAAATATGTGATTCCAGATGACGAATTGACTCCCCCATATGGCCCCTATAGACCGATTTACTACTGGAAAGCCTACATGGTAGTAGGTGTCTGGCAGTGAATTCAGTACTAGCAGGATATTTGCAATAATATTCCCAGCAATATTTTTGTTGACTAAGAGCCCTAAAAGAAGAGAAGTCTACAATTAGAATATTTGAAAAACAATTTAAAGCCTTTTTTTTTTTTTTTAAATCAATGATTTATTACATGAGGTGTGGAGGCAGACCGTGATAAGTACCAAGTACCTACTTAAATATGAGAAAAATAAGAGGGAAAAGAATAAAACATGAAGTGAAAAAGAGATAACAAGTAGAGCATGAGGTAACAACTGCTGCACTTTTACTCTATGGAGTCACACTGCGATAGGACTTTATCCATTATCAAAGCTAAATGTGCCTAGATTATCCACAAGAAAATGAACAAAGCTGTTGATGATAATGTTACATGATTGAGTGGAGGGATCATACAGGTTGCATTCCATAACTATGTGTTTACAGGTTTAAACTTCAGCTTCACCACATAGGCAGCTAGTCAGGAGATGGGGGAAGAATCTCTGTCTATATTCTCTAATGGAAGCATGTCTGGTAGTCATGCAAGTAAATCAAGCACACAGTGAGTTTGTGAAGCCTATGAAGGGTAGCCATGATCCTCCTTTGGCATATGTAGGTTTGATAACTTGTTGTTTTTTATCTTCAAAACTCAAGAAGCATTGGTCTTTTTTGGGGTTATTCACAAAAAACTCTTGCCACTCATGGAGGATGTTGTCACATTCTTTTTTCCTGTTAAACAAGTACAATTCTTTGCTAAGGAAGGTGGAGATGCATTTGCCTACTTTGACCTGGTCATCAACAAGCTGATGTCTGGGCCACTTAGCTTTGCTTAGGCAATACCAGAAGTGGATTTTATTTCTGCTGTCTTTTCTTAGAAAAGCATTGACAGCAGAAATGATTGGAATAAAGATGTTTTGAAGAAGGTCGACTTTAGATTTAAGGATCTTTCTTGCTACAGCAATAGAATCTGTAATGACAATGATATTGTGGATGTTATCTCTTTCCATGGCGGGTATTAGGCCTGTATGAATGGCCATGAGTTCAGCTTCCATTGACATCATGTTTATGGAATGAATTTGCAAGCATTGGATAACAGAGTTGTCAAACCAGATATGGGTGACTGCTGTGGTGACATGTGATTTTTTGACACCTTTGTCTGCAATAACAGCTATGTTGTTAGATAATATTTGAGAGGCTTTAAAGATGTGGTCTAGGCTTTGTAGATAATGGTATAAGTCCTCATCAGATGAAGAAGAAGGAGAATAGAAACTAATCCTATTAGAGAAATGATCAACTACTCTTGATCCAGGAGAGAAAAGAGGATAGAGAGGGTTGAAACAATTTCTAACACTATTGAGGTGTTCATTGGTATCTTTAATAGGGCTTTTGAGGTTGGCTTGTTGTCTGGTAGTGAGTTTGGAAGTTGCCATTCTGTGGGATAGTTGTTCTTTGGCGTGTTGTGATTTCAGTAATGAATTGGTGGCATGGAATAGAGGTATGGAGGTATATTGCAAATAATGCCCGCTATTTAACTTGCGGAGATACATCGTAATTGGGATGAGGCCTGCTATGGCTTTGATGCCTTTGGATGAAGATGTTTGAAAGGCACCTGTAATCTAAAGGGCTGCCCTTCATTACATTTTCTTTAGTTCAGATATATTTTTGACTATAGGGGTACCTTTGAAGAACTATAGTTGGAATCTGTACAAGACAATAGGTAAGATGCATGTTCTGTATAAGAGGTGTTTCTGGATGGAGAGAAGGCTGCATGAAGAGTTTCCTAGCATTTTCATGGTGTTGAGGGTGGAGAGGCATTTGGTGGCATAAAAATGCGTATGAAAGTGGAAATTCAGCTTGCAGTCGAAGTAAAAGCCTAAGTAGTACAGAATAGGTTTAGGGAAGATGACGGGGCCTCCTATGGGGGTAAGATCAATAGAAGAGTTGAGAGGGTGTTGAACTCTTGTGAAATAGAAAAGCTTGGTTTTGCTGTATTCCATAATGAGACCTGCATCAAGGAGAATTTTAGACATGATATTGTAGCTACAGAGTAAGAAGAAAGAAAACAAGAAATAACTCTTCTCTTGGGAAATTAGAAGACCATTGTCAACAAAAGATAAAATATCAGTTAGGATGTTTTCTTTTAAGTTTTTAATTCTTTTTTTAAATGTTTTAATGATAAGTGAGAGATAAATGGCAGAAAGGATAGAGGAGAGAGCTAAGCCTTGGCCTACTCCCACATTAGTATCAAACATAGGAGACGAGAAACTATTCCAAAGGTAGGAGATAGAGTGACCTGAATGATAGCTGTTAAAGAAATCTCTAACGTTAGTGCTAAGTCCTATTTTCTTTAGGCAGATAGATAGGAAATGATGGTTTAGGGAAGGAAAAAATTGTGCGATATCAAAGGTAATAATACTTGTGTAGCATTGCTTGAGCCACCCAGTTCGAATAAGATGTGTGAGATAAATGCCAGCATCAGTTGTAGACCGTTGTCTAATGTCTCCAAGTTGGTTAGGATCTAGAAATCTATTAGCTACCATATGGAACTAGAGTCGATTGCTGATGGCTTTCTCAATGAGTTTGCCTGCAGTGTTTAATAAGACAATAGGACGAAAAGATTTGGGAGTGTTATAGTGTTCTTTGTTGGGTTTTGATAACAGAATTGGCAGTTATCACAAATGGTCACTTACTTGGTTTATAATGAATTGAAGTATGGATTCAAAAATGCTTATGAGCAGAGTTAGACAAGCGACAAAAGATGTTGTTAAGTCTGAGGTCTAATCCTCAGACTATGAATCCTTATATACAGAAAAGTGATGGTCTGTGCACTAGGACAGATCATCACATGCTACTATCTATTGTTCTACATATAGTAGTGCCTTTGTACTTAAAATAGTGATAACTTAACCATATGGAGGCTGTCCTTTGTTCTAAGAAAAGGACAGATGAGTATCTATAGGTAATTAATGAAGTCTATGTGCAAACATTGAGGCCTTCATATCTCCACTAATATTAATCGCCTTGGCGCCGTTTTAGGCTCATTCTGAGCAGTATAAAGAAGGCTTCTCTGATGCCTAGAAGCAAAGTTTAGATCATGGCAGTTCCCGAGATATTGGCGATTTAATAAATGGTACCATGGTGGTTACCAGTTGATCTGCCTAATATCTTGGCCATTATTGATCGCCTCAAGACGTGACTGGTATCAATCAAAAGGTCTTTTCAAGGGCTTTCCGTAGCCATTGAGACTGTGAGAATAGATGAAGAATTGATGGAGATATGACCAAATGAAGTTTGTGACAACAGCTTTGAAGTGAGATGACCAGTATCCTAGGTTGAAGCATGTGTTAGCTATGTTTAAGATTTTCTTTAAACAAATATCATCAGAAATTAAGGACTTGAGATGCCTCTAGGAAATGTGATCTGGTCTGGGAGATAAAAATGATGAGCACTTAGCTATAGCATCTTGAAGTTCTTGCCATAAAAAAGGAGGCTACTCAATGGTATTTGCCTAGGGAATTTCATTGAGGAAGCGATTGTTGATTGGTCTGTCTTCAGCAGAATTGTAGGACTTGTAGAGAGCTTGCTACAAATCTAATAAGGTATTGCATGGGCAATCTTTGTATAAGATGGCTTCGATAGTAGGAAGAGACTTTTTCTTGATCTAATTCATAAGGTTCCAGGGTCTTTTGTTGGATGATGCAATTTCCTGTATTTTCTTATTGGAGAAATCTCTCTTGGCTAAGTGCATGTTTGCTTTGAATTCTTTCCAGTATTGTATGTCTCCTGAGGCTCAATATCTGTTTAGACTGTCAGTGCACTCCGAGTTCCACTACTCTTTGGAGTGTTTAGTGATATGCTTGAGTTTTGAGTTAGACTGCCAAGTGTGTTCAAAAATGGCAGCTAGTTGTTGAATAATATTTTCCAAGTCTTCTTTTGTCACAATACTTGAAGTATCCAAGTTCTTGACACCGTTGATTATTGAGGAGATGAAGCTCTTCTCTTCTTTGCTATCTCTTCTAATAGACTATTTGTTAATATCAATACTGATACCTTGGATGTCTATCTTAATGGTCACTGGCACATAATTAGTGGGTTTTCAAATTTCAGGATGGAGGATATTTTTACTAAACTCTATGTTATCAGATGGGATGAAGACCAGATCTAGGATGGAGTTTGAGTCTTGGGAGTTGTCTGCATATCTAGTAGGACCTGGATTCAGAGGAGGGGAAAATTCAAGACCAAGGCTATCAGCGATGATTAGCAGATCGTCAGTATGTATTGAGTGATAATGGACATAGGGGTCCCAATCACTGTCTCTAATGTTAAAGTTGCCTGTCATGATGACTGCATTGTCTAGGTTGATTGCATTCTGTTGGAGAAAACAGAGGACAGTTTGATTGCTGTCAGAATAGATGTTGATTACAAAGTTGGTATTCTGGTCACAGTGAAATGCTTAGATGTTGATGTCTCTATAATTAACAATGTCAAGTCGCATTGTAAATCTTATCTTTGAAAGGCATTTGTAGCAACTCTAGCATAGTTGTCTTGATTAAGATCCTGTCATATAAAAAGAGTCCAATCAGGGTGGTTGGGGGAGCCATATAGAGGGTCACCTAAGGGATTAGTATGACTGGGTATGTATCAGATGAGGTACCCAGGGGGTTCCTGAATAAATATGATATCAGTTGTATTTTTATTATTTTCTAGGATAATGTCTATTAGTGTTTTGTTTTTTCTAATGTTCTGTGAAAAGATCTTTAGAGTTTCTTTAATCATAATTTCTTACTGCCTACAGCTAGGCAAATTGAATTGGCCCTGGTTTCCCAGGCTTCTTGAGCTTTCTTTGAGTGCCAGTCCCTATTAAAGCAGTTTCTCCAGAAAGGACATTTGTAGTCATCAGCCATGTGGTCACCTTTACAATTAATGCATTTGAAAGAATGAGAGCATGGTAAACCTTTAGCAGTTTCAAGGCATGGGGGATTAAGTTTGGGGTTTGCTTTGCAACACCCTGCTAGATCCCTGTGGTGTTCTAGCTTATGAGGACCACTGCATTTCTGGCATTTGGAACTGTGCACTCTGCAAGAGAAAGTTGAGTGGCCCCATTTCCAACAGTTGTGGCACTGGGGGATGCCAGGGTTCATGTTAGTTGCTCTTATGGTGGCGATATGTCTACCAAGGTTGAAGGAATGGTTAATAAGGAGTTTAGCCTTCGAACCATTCTGGGTGTCCCAAATGTCGAACCAGATAATGGCTATATCCGACTTGGGGGAGGCTCTGATGATTCTAGGTTTGGCTGCCAGGGAGATGTTTTCAAAGAGTTCGATGTGTTTCATGAAGTCAGTAACATTGTCGCTAGAGATCTTATTTCCATCAGAACACAAATATGGGATGCCAGTGATTTTCAGATAAGATTTTGATTGTGGTAGATGGGGAGCGAGAACTTCATTAGTGTCAATACCTTCAATTGATTTGAAGTGTTTTTCCATGATCGTAAGGTCGCTCGGATTGGGGACATTGTTAGTGATTATAGATATACTGCCTGGACACGGGCGGATAAACTCCGCACGTAATGTTGATTTGATATTTTTGAGGTGAGAGTTGATCTGGAAGATGTGATTGTTAGCGTCTTCCATAATACTGTCAGTTAGGTTAGAGGAAACGGGGACAATTGCTTGTTTCCTGGATGGTCCCTTGGTAGTGGGTTGTATTTTCTTTCCTTTATTGTTTAGCGTAGGGAATGTAGCGTTGTGGATTTCAAGTATTCTCTTGTTTGGTAGGGCAGGGAAAGCTTCTTTAATCTTGAGGATATTTGAGGCGGATGAAGTGGCCTGTGCGTATGATAGGGGGGAAGAGTTTTTCGTTTTGCCGGCAGCGTTTCTTAGGGTGATTCTTGCCTTTTCCAATTCTTTTTTTGAAAGACGAGGAGGTATTGGAGGAGGTACTTTCTTGACCGTACAGTTATTAGGATCTCCTCCTTTAGCGGGCGGAATGTTGACTTTGCTGAATTTTGTCATGATGTTGTCCCTGATGGGAGTGTCGTCGGAGGTTGTGAGTTGGTCCCAGCCAGATTCAAAAATGGCTGAGATGAATTCCCAAGCCGATTCGCCAAATGTGCTGAGTTGACTCATATTGTTGCCGTTGCGGCCTTCGAGATTCCTTTGCCTGAGGAAGCGCGCCATACGTTGAAGGGAGCATGTGATATTGCGTATGTCACTGTTGAGAAATTCGTCCGTGCCGAAAAGAGAGGTTGCCGTGAAGTTTCCATCCCACAAACTGGGATCAGCAGGGACGTTGGCGCTGTATGGAATTACCGTGGGAGGGGGAAGTTCCGTTGATACAGAAGTGTGACCGTTAGACGCGGGGTTCGATATAGCCTCGTTGGCAGCACGAGGGAGTTGCGAGGGGGGGAGGGTAAAGTTGAAGGACTGGGCGTTGTTGCTGGACGATGTGAGGGATTCGCTTGCTGACATTTCTATGTTGTTTTCTGAGGCGACTCTCACAGCGTAGTCTACCTCAGAAGGCGGTGATTTGTCCATAGGGGAGGGGGAGTTACTGCGTGGTCCTCCAGCGCTTATTCGGGACAGCGTCCTCGTTGTATGTTGTAAGCATCATCTTCTGGCCTAGCTTTGGTTGAGTCGGGGTGCATGTTGTTATGTAGACTATTTAAAACAAATATATGAAGGATCTTCGCTAAACTACACTCGGGCGCTACCAATGTTGTTGGT
>Ga0154000_1000384_pt1 | contig 12188 bp, 21 predicted proteins | sample TSNC084MetaG_FD_104674 | JGI IMG/M metagenome (GOLD analysis project Ga0154000, IMG submission 104674) | Attine ant fungus gardens microbial communities from North Carolina, USA - TSNC084 MetaG | ecosystem: Host-associated > Fungi > Mycelium > Unclassified | place: USA: North Carolina, Lumber... | reverse complement strand
CAATCGTCCAGTCTTCCGAGACCTCAGCACGAAAACAAGCTAAGTATAACCATATATATTTAAATTAATGTGTGTGATAGATCAATGAATAAATGTAGTCTAAGATCCACAGAATGTCTATCCCTCTTCATCTCACCCCTTCCTGAGCAACCTTTGAAGAACAGCCACAACCTCAGCGTTCCCTGATGTTCGCTCCAGACGTTCTATTTGCTGCAATAAGCTGAAAAAATGACGTCACAACGGACGTGTCAATGTTGTAGAACGGACAACGTACTTTTTCGAATCCAACCTTGCAAACACAGGACAATTCTTGGCCGGATGAAATGGTGAACTTTGACAAATAGGACATCGAGTATCGTTGTTTGCACTGTTTATTCCCCTCTGAACAGGTTCGACTACAGATGGTTGGGATGGTGTTGATCCCATACTCGTAGGGACCGGAGCGGGTCCAGATGAAAAGGGCACATTCGGTGGTTGTGGTTGCTTCTTCATCAACCGATTCAAAATTCGGTGTAAATTCGGATTACCCGTTTGCTGCCGCACGGGTTGGGCAGGAGCCGCACGATTGGCTGGCATAGATCTAACAGATTTCGGATTCATCGGTCGAGGCTTCATCGGATGCAGCGGTTGCCCAGCAATTAATGAAAGGTGCCCTCGATCAAATAGCTCCTCGTCGATGTTTCTGATAGCAGCACTCTATTTTCTCATAAGTTCATCACACCATCATTTCTGTGAATCAGAGGAACACTCACCCGGATTTCCCAAGATTCATCGTCGGTATGAAGAATCAACATTTCACGGTAATCTCGAAGATTTTCAGAATTGCGTGTCATCATGCACTGTCCAGGACCATGCCGAGTTCCACACAATCCACATTCCTCTAGGACAGGTCTCGACTTTGGTTGATGCACCGCCCCAAGTTCGAAATCGTTTACTGGATGAACTCGTTGAAGAGGTGGCGGCGGTCGTGGTAAATCAGTCTCTATGTCTCCCTCAGGCATATTCGAGTCACTGCTATCATCCTCTTCTTCAGCCCCAGAATACTCAGAGCCAGAAGCATCCGACTTAGGTGCTTTCTTTCCCATCTTCTGCTTCTTCACCGTTTGGCTTCCCTCTTGGCCCTCGTCGGCACCCATCTTCCTCTATAAATGCAATTCAGCAAGATATGAAAGTCAGGTAAAAAACGTTCACCAGCCTTGGCGGCAGCAGCAGCTCTCCGATGTCCACGCCCAGATTTAGCTTCTGCCTGAGCGACCTCCTTCGCTCGCTCATGTTCGATTTGTTTCAAAGTCAAAGCCCAAGAGTCGACTTGATCGTTGTCCTCGATCTCCTCGAGACTATCTCTATCCGCAGCCCAAATTTTGGCGAATGAGAAAGCCTGACCCTCTTTGGGTTTTTCTTCCTGATCGCCCTCTACTTCAGTCTTTTCAATGAGTTTCAAAATGTCCTGATCCGAGTCTAAGTAGAATCAGCACACTAATTCTCTGAAACACCAGCTACCTACAGGTGATGTCTCTAGTATTGTCCGATTCTTCAAAAAGTTTCTGCGCTCCATAGGTCAAAATGGATTGAATATCTTCTCCTGCTTCATCGTCATCTTGGTCCATTTTTTGCACAATGAGATGATCAAGCACAAGTTTCTTTTTCCCGATTTGCATGATACGATCTGCCACAGCCAACTCAACTACAAACGTCAACTTCAGTCCGCAATTAAACTCACCCTCCGGAGAATCTTTGACCATGAGCTTGAACACAAGACATGTTTTCTGCTGGCCATAACGATATGCGCGAGAAATAGCCTAAAACACTAGGAACAATTGACAACCGTGACAAAAATCTATGGAATACCTGTAAATCTTGATGGGGGTTAAAGTCGGGATCAAAAATAATCACAGTATCGGCGCTCTGGAAAGTCGTTAATGACTCAATCATCAAACGGTCAAATGAAACCTTACAAACAAATTAATGCCAACACCCTGCACCGAATCAGCATGAGTTCATAAGTTGATAAGTGAAATACATACCCCAGCACGAGTTGTCAAAAGGTAAATGAACACATCAGATCCAGGCCTGTTGAATTCATCCATCCCCTTTTGTCTCTCCGTTCCCTTTGTACTTCCATCCTTTGAAGAAGGGTCAGCCCTGTCATCGGTCCCAGCCTCGAACCACCTACCAAACGCAAAAAATTGAACTTCTCACCACGTAGGAAATCTTCGATAATATCCAGTGCGATCACAAACTTTTGGGACCTCATCAATGTCACCATTTACCATGAAGGACGGCAGATTTTTCACCTGACTAAACAACAATACCCGGTGCCCACGCTCCTTCAACTGGGGTAACAGAGATTTTAGTAACCGAAGCTTAGCGCTGCCATGTATCAGCTTCTCGTGTTCTTCTTCCTCTGACGAGAACCCTTTCGGCTCGATGTCCTGAGAGTAGAGATAAGGATGCTGTAGACATCTATGATGCATCGTCAGCCATATCAAGTGATTAAATCTGAGGTTGACACACTTCCTCATGTGCATGAGCACATTGTTCAATTTTCCCTTGACGTTCCCGAGCGATTTTGTCGTCAAGCCATTCAATACATTGAAATTGTGGGCTACGACAAGACAAGACATTATGGACATTATAAGCTGATCTGACCAATGAAAAAAAAGGTGACGCAACGCACTGTAAATCGACTGGATAACCTCTTTCTGCAACGGTGTCATAGAAACAGGGACAATGACTTCGTTCTAAAGTACAATAAAGTACAAGACCCTCAATATGAGAAGTCTTATAGTTGAGCGACTCGGTCATACCTTTGACGGAAGCTTTAGCACCTCACTCTTGATTCTCCGCAAGAAGTATGGTCGCAATCGATTATGCAGTTCCTTGATACTCTCCTCGTTGATGACCTCGTATTCCTTTTCCAAACTGTCGAGATCAAACCATTCCTTTGGATCCAAGAAATTCATAAGATTAAAAAGTTCACGAATATTGTTGTTGAGCGGCGTCTGAGCGACAATTGTCAGTGTTTGAGATTTAAGCGATTGGAAAACTCAACTCCTGTCATGATAACACGATGATTGATTTTGAGCTCATTCAATTTCCTGAACAGCAGACTCGCATCACTCTTTACTAAGGACACAGGAAATGTCAGCATACCACGCTCCCAGACGTCGATGTATAAGAAAATTTATTGAAACTCACATCTCTGGCCTTCATCAACAATCAACACCTCCCACCTATCCTGTTTCTTAAACACGGTCGTGAATTCTCTCCCCGTGATATTTTCATAAGTTGTTACAAGCACATGAAACTTTGCCGGGGTATTCGTTGGCAAATGACTCCCATGATATAGCTCAAACGACTTGATCACATTCCTCGCCTTCTTTTCACCATAAAACGGTACCACGCGAAGTTCCGGTGCCCAACGTTCGAGCTCACGAACCCAATTGGTTATAGTCGAGTTGGGTACAACGATGAGTGCCGGAAGGGCTTTAAAATTCTTAGCGATAAATCCGAGGAAAGTTGCTGCTTGAACAGTTTTTCCCTATTAGGCGTCAACAGCATTGGTATCACCCGAAAACCTAGGGACGAAGGGGACTTACGAGGCCCATTTCATCGGCCAATATACATGGTTGGTGATTCCACCAATTATTACACAACCAGTTGAAGCCATCGAGTTGGAAATCCATAAGCTTCAGGTGTGAAGGCTGGCCAAGCTTCAAGTCTGCTGAATCTTTCAAAAGGTGCTTCTTCCTATAATCATCCTTGACCCGGTTATCGAACTGCTTTGCATGTGCTGCACTGAGCTTAGGTATCTCGACAGTCCGAGAAAAAACATATTGAGTAAATGCACGCTTAAATGCATCATAGCCTGGTTCTCCAGAACGTGGCGGCGAATCCCACGAAGCTATTCGACGCATTATGTATGCAGACCGATGACTGTGAGAGGCTCAGATAACATACCTTCGTCGTAACCGAGGTCATTCCATTTAATGAACGCCCACACGACCCTTTCCATCAACCTCATTGAAATCGTTTCTCCATTGCTCTCTTCCCACTGTTCCGCCGTCATAGTATTCTCCAACGAATTCAGCTCTCCTTTCTCGAATACCATTTTCTTGAACTCATTCATCTCCTCCCCGTCCTTCTCTTCGTCACTAGTAACAATTTGTCGCTTCTTGCCATGCTTACTCTTCTTCAACAATGACTTTAGCTTGGGTGCCCAAATCACAACATCTAGGACCCTATCCACAGTCTTCCAAGCAGGCGGAATATACCTCTCGGCATCAGGTAAAGCATCCCTCATACCAAGTCCCACAGATGGACCTTTGGACTGTTCTACTCCACCATCATCCGCACTTTCTCCAGCACCAACTTCAAACTCTATATCCTTCTCCTTCTCCTCGTTATCTATACCATCCTGAACTGGTTCACCCAACAATTCAATCTTTGTACCACCACTCAAAAAATTCTTCAGCTTGCCCACATTTGTTGACACAAGCCACATATGCGGAACCCAGTTCAACCTTCGAAAACTTCTGTCCTGCCATTTGACTAAATATTCCCTGGGAAGATGTTCCTTGTAGTTCGGGATCTCGTCTTTTCTAGAAGGCTCGAGAGCATTAGGAGGGTATGGTCGCCAAGCGATAATTTTATCCAAAGGGAAGCGATAGGAATGACAGTCCATACAGAGCCAGACAGTGTTAAACTGGTAGTATTCTGCAATCTGAGGGAGGGGAGTAGATTTTGGTAAGGGGGTGGGAATGGGAAGGTGGGAGTAGTGTGCGAGACGTTTGCATGTGAGGCAGCGGAAGAGGAGTTCTCTTGAAGGCGTGCTAGATAAATCGACAGAGTTTTGTATGCTGGACTCCGCTTCTTGTGTCCCGTCAGCCATAATAATATCTTCACCGTCCTTCACCGGAGGGGGTGGAGGCGTTGCGTCGGTAGCGGGCTTGACAGCAACCTCCATACATCCCATACATATTCCACCCTTCGAGCATGCTCCTATGTTATTGGTCAGATGAGAGAACATATGGAAGGTTCAGGAAATATATACCACAGACGAAATATGTCATCTCTTGTATTCCAAGTTCTTTTCTTGGAGGTACACCAATCACTTCATCTGGATGTCCTTCTTTCCACTTTGCGGCTTCATGCTTTCGTATAGCCTTGAGTATATCATCCCGCTGGCGGTTCATACAACCCCAATGGACAGAAACGCAGCACCTCAGACTATCAATTAGACGATGACATATCAACATCCACGTTGCTCTCAAAGGATGACAAAACATACCACTGCATCCAGCCACCCAACCTCTCAAATCTATCCTCATCGTCCTCTTCATCTTCATCAACCCTCTTGTTCTTTCCTTTCCTCTTCTTCCATATGGCCAGCTGGACATTTGATGGTTTTCCATGACACTTCTCACAAAATTTCCTGTGCCGTCTCAACGGATAACTTTCATCGCCCGAGAAAAAATCTGCATCAATATCATCAACTGAACGAACGCAACCATATTGCGGTTCCAATCTTTCCAGCTCTTTAGAAGATTTGCCCTTTCCACCGTTTTTTGATATATATCTGTTTCGTCTACCACCTCCATATTCGTCTTCTTCATCCTCTTCATCATCATCAGTATCGCTGCCTCTGTGCCTCATATATTTGAACCTCAGTTTTAATTGTCTCGATCTTGTAGTTTTCTTCATACCAGAGCCACCATCTTCATCATCAATATTTAATACAATCTGCCTAGTCTTCCTCGGGCTAAAAGGCAGCTGTTCAGATTTTCTGCGCTTATCACTTTGTCGAGTAACACGTTTGTGAAGTAAGTCGTTGTCGCTAGATCCAATCTCATCAGGGTCGTCCGATTCGTCTTCACTGTCGTCGTCCCAGGATGGAGTACTGAGTACTGAGCCGTCAGAAAGGACTGACAGAGAACTCGGTCTTATTGATTCAGTGCCTAAAGATTCGGGGTTGATTCGAGCCAGGGGGTGTATATATGTTGCATTTGAGTCAAATGGCGCGAGTGTCCCTGCCGCCACACTGCTTCCTGTGGAATGTCGCAGACGGAATGAAAACTCATGAGATGATGAAAGGACAGTTACATACGATAATTCTCGAGCAAGTCTGGAAACCACCAGTCAAGTACAAAGCTGAGATGCTATATCAAAACGCGTAAGCTATCGCATTCGGAAAGCCTAACTCGAAAGAAAACGCACACGTGAAGCCATACCACCTTCGAATCTAGTAAAGTACCAGAGATGACCACCATACTCACACTCCCCAATTATTTCATCAATTTTTGGGACTATACGAGACAACTGGGGTGTCGTATATTGAGATTTACGTTCTGCACAGATTTGAGGTATCAAGACATGTGAAAACAACGCTGGGCGATTTGACGCGTCCACACTACTGACACGCTCTACAACCTCAAGCGGAGGGTCACTCAGGATAGGAATGACAGATTCAGCTTTCGAGGAAGCTTGAGACATCTCGAAATGTCCCTCGTATCGCAATTCCTGAGGGATGACTGAAGAGGAAAAAGATAGGACCAAATACGGTGACGCTCCTTACTTTTATGCACACGTGGTTTAACTTAACTCATTGTTATGATCAATACATAGAACCCACTGTTGGATGAGATACTACTCCTAAAAAGATGGTTAATCAAGACTCTTATCTAGTGGGTTTCCGTTGATTAGTTGTGTGTCTAGACAGATTAGTGAATATATGTAGTGATACAAACGAGTCATTGTACATTAGATGCGATACTTAGGTTCATTTCTAACAGCCATTGATGGCATTGTTGTGCGACTTCTTCTCCGTGGTCTAAGAGTGCTTGAGAATCAAAGACCAAATACCTCAAAGGTCTACTCACTGATACAGAAAGCATGGGGTACATAAGAGTTTCCATATGTGATACGCAAGGATCCAGCATCTGGTTTAAAACTTTCCAAGATGGCGGATTTTTGTTTCCCCACCCAATCGTCGCGATCAGCAAAGTAAAACCAGATACGTTGGCGGTTCTGGTGCAGGAGTTCAACATCTAGGTCCTGTATCTCGAGCATCTCCTCATCTCCCATACGCAATGTTGCACGGATGCTCTCGGGACTTCGTATGAGCTCGCGTAAGACTTTGAGCTGAAATATGGGCCATTCAAGCCCGACGAGTCTGTGAAGGATGAACAGAGGAAGATGTTTTCCCGCTGCAGATAAGCGAGCAATGATGCGTCTTGGAACCGGTTTGAAGAGTGACTAGAGCCGGATGAATTGGAGCTATGAAAACAATAGCTGCAATACTCACAGAGAGCTTTTTTCCATTGGGTGTATCTGCAATATGGCAGATAGTGGGGAAGAGCAGGAAGACACCGGCAACGAGGTTTGAACGCTGCTTGAGCACCTAAAATGCGGGTTCATAAAGTGCCGACATGAGATATGGAGTGAAACTTGCCTGTAGGGCGACCCAAGCCCCGACACTGTGACCGATCAGCATCACTCGAGCAGGGCTGAATTCTGCAACAGTTGAATCAAACAGCTCGACTGCACTCTGCACCTGCGATGATAAGCTGTGCCTGGAATGTGGAAGAGTATCATGATAGATGCCTGGAGTGTGATCAATGTGGGAATGTGCTAGGATGGCGAGGTTTTCTGTGAGATCTTTGTCTTGGAGGGCAGTCAGAAAAGGAGTGTAAAAGTCAAGTAGGCCGGGGTTTCCTGAGAGTGAGTGAGTCGATGTCTACACAGAAAAGAGGTGGACCTGCCTGGAATAAACAAGACAATAGTCTCTATCCGCATTCCGGGCTTGAGAGGGGGCCACCAGAGACAATGAGCGGGGCCAAGTGGATACGGGTGGTTAAATACAGCATTCATATAAGGCCCATTTGAAGAGCGCTCTGGGAGGGGATCGAGGAATGAGGGAAGACTGGCCATGTGTGCTGGCCAGCCGTGGATGGAGGGGGTGGAGGATGTCTGTGCTGTTGCGAAACATACGAAACATACAGAGAAAACACAGCGTCCCAAACAGGCAATTCCGGGTTTTTTTCCATAAAAGGCAATTTCTGGTGAAATCAGACCTGGTATGTCCGAAAGAGGCAACTGCACTGGTCAACCAGCTCAACCATGTCGCGACTGCCACCGTTCCCTACTTCTCGCCGCTCTTCCTCTCAGACTCGCCAGTCTTCTCTCCTTCCACAAGCCACACGTCCCCTGCATATTACTCGCCCTGCTTACACTTCTCGTCCAGACTCCCCCACCAACACAACTCCTGGCCCTGCAAGACCCCGGCGCTCAGAGCTCAGAGATCGCAGGGTAGAAAATGGCACAGAACGTACCTCTCTTGTAGCATATGAAGACAGATATCGCGACACCGCTAGTACCACTCATTCTGGTGAACTGCGTTCACAACAAGAGGCCCCGCACCCCTCTGCAAACAGAAAGACCACCGAACATACCAGTAATGGGGCAGAAAAGACATCTACATCGCTCGCTTCTGCTTTGGATGCCTTTCATTTTGCAGGAACCTCGCGAAGGCGTCGGATGACAAATGGAAGCGACGAACATAGCTATCAAAGGCAACGGCAGGAGGAGATAGAAGCAGAAAAAGCTCGTCAGCAACGCTACCAAGAGAGAGCATTGAGGAAAACTCGAACTGCCAGGATTGGTGATATCGATGGTATGTACTCGTGCTTGCTCCAAACTCGTTGCTCACTCTATGGCAAGCCGTGCTCGATGAGATCAAAGACGGATGGGAATCTGTGAATGACCGAGACGTAAGGACCCTTCTGCATCCTCATTCTGTCATCCTAAAATTCCAATCTAGTTCAACAACGTTGATCTTGCTCTTCAACTCCTCGATGAATCTTCTGTTTCAGGCAAGGACATGGAGTCCTTCAACCGGATAAAGCTTATGCTATCGAGTGCGTTGAAAGGATCAGTGGATAGTATGTGAACACTCCTGCAACTCTTATCAAATCTCATTCGTGGCCAGAGCACTATCAGGCCTTTGCTGCATCATTACCACATCATACATCCCTTCTTAATCATCTCACTACCACTCAAAAGCAAGTTTCTGATGCACGTACTTCGTTACTTGAAGCCAAGGAGGCACTCAACAACAAACGTGCTGATCTTGTGCAACTTTGGTCGCGTGGTCAGATGCTCGAAGAGATGATCACAATCCTAGATGAAATGTACGGCTATGACCAATTTCTCCATTCATCTACTTGATAATTTTCATTTAGAGAACGATTGAAAGGTGTACCTGACCTTCTTGAGACGCTGATGTCGGAAAAGAGGCTATTACAGGCAGCAATATTGCTTGTCCGCAGCCTAAAAATAATCAACAAGCCAGATATGATGGAAATAGGTGCTGTATCCGACTTGAGAAGTTATCTTGTCAACCAGGAAACTGTACGTTGCCTGACTTTCCTATCAGAGTTTTTCATGATGTTATTAATCAGGCTCTCCGAGACATTTTGGCAGACGAACTTCAAAGTCATCTCTACCTCAAGTCCTTCTGGTGTGAATCCCGCTGGTCAGTTTATCAACGAGGTCAACATTGTTGTATGTTCTGTGTATCTCAATCTATTCTTATTCGGCTCAGTCATTCCCTATGCCTGCTCTTCCATAGTTCCATTAGTTGAATTTGAAGCTGAACTCATGGACAAACAATCCGCCGCTCCCTCCGCATCTACAACTCGTCCTTCGTCTCCCAGGTCTCCCTCCTTCGGACTAACACGCTTAACACGTTTCTTGAATGATCTGGGAACACGAGCAAATGATCCACCGCACGACATCAACGAGATCATCACTACCAATACCATTGGGACTCAAACAGCCTCTCCGCATATCCCCCCGACTACGATATTCATTAATGGCACATCAACTGCACAAGGATTTACCGGAAACCCAGAGGCAGATTCATTTGCTTATATGGAAACTCTTCTCGAATCTCTCGCTGTTCTAGGAAAGCTAGGTTCTACTTTGGACAACATCGCTCAGAGATTACCTGGAGAGGTCTTTAATCTTGTGGAAACAACGATTAATGAAGTAGGGGAGAGAGCGGAGTATACAAAACGACAAAATGCTGGAATTTCATCTACTGCTGATCCTATCGACGTCAAGTCTGACAGCGTATACCTGCTCATCAATTTACCTCCCGATGCTTCCGCTGAAGAAGAATATAGAGATAGAAAAGGGAGAGGGACTATGAAAGGCAAAGAGGCAACAATTGCTGCTGCCTCAGCGGGGGGACGAAAAGCACAAGTCAAATCAACCTCACTCAGATTAACAGCGTTGGAGAATTCTGCTCGGCATATGGATCATGAAATCATGAAAGATCTGTTTTGGACATTGTATTCGAAATTGGATGCTGTAGCACAGGGATTGAGAGTTGTTTACGAGGTCGCTAATCGAATAGGATCGGTACGTGAATCTGCTAGCATCATAAGGTGATACTGATGTTTCTGGCTGTGGGCTAGAGAAGGGATTTTAAGGATACATCGGGCGCTAAACCTGGATCCTTGTTCCCGCTGACAGAGATCTGGGCCCCTGTTCAAGCTGAAGTCAGATCCTTTCTCCTAACTTTGAGGCCGCTTACGTGACGATGTTTCTCTGCAGGTTCGAACATTGATCAATGACTATGTAATCGATGAGCAACGAGGACTTTCATCTGGAAGGAATCCTATCTCTTCTATCAATGAGATTCTACGAGAAGGAAAGTACTCCCGAGATAAAGGAAAAGTAGGCCCTCTTCAATTCACCTACCCTTTTCGATTGACTAACCTACATGATATCTAGACCGTGTTCAGATTTGTAGATAGCGATCTCAAATGTCTCACCAAAACACTCAAACCGCACGAAGAAGGTTTAACACGTGTTTTGCGAGATACGATGCCAGGTCTTGTGCAATCCGCAACAGGAGATACTCTGCTTTCAAACACGGTGGCATCTCCCATTACACCTGGTCCTTCCTCCACCGTTCCCATTGCCACCATGTCATCATCAACCACCATTGCCTCATACATGATACCGAGCTCAATGACAAATCCGACAGGAACTTCGAATACACTCTCCGGAATGGATCAACATCATAAGTTGTTGATTAAGCCTGATACGTTCAATGTAACGGTATTGTTTCAGCCCACACTGGTGTTCTTAGATAGGGTAGTGGATGTCCTACCGATGGGATTAGAGAGTGCCAAAGCATCGAGTACGGTGCTGGAAGAGTTTGTGTTGAAGGTTTACTTACCGCAACTAGAAGAAAAAGTACTTGATTTATTTCACTCGACTGTTAGCAGTGCGTGGCTTCGATTTTTCATCTCATTGGATGTAATTGGTGAGGGTAATCAGGTCCGGAGGCGTTCTTGCCTGATCCGCTATCGACTAATTTGTCTCATGAGCCTTTAATGAAGGTACTCTTTCTCTCCATCCATTCATCATATAGTCACTGACGAGTTCTCAGGCTAGCACGCAATTAATAGCAATGACCAACTCTCTGTGTTCCATGCTCCAAAAGACACCTTTCCACAGAGAAAACTACTGTCGGCTTATACTCGCAGTCGTTATCCAATTCTACCAACGCTGCAGTGATCGTTATCATGCCCTTACGATGGTACCTTTTACTTCACCTACTGGGGAACAGAGATCTGCCTTGGGAGCAACGTGGGCACAAAGGTCGGAGATGGTACCTTGTTTGACGGAGTTGTTAGCTACCCCAGTCAGCTTTTCTGGTATGCGTGTGTCTGTGTGGGTGACACTTACGAAGATTTATCTTTCAGGAGAGCGATATGATAAAGCAGCAACAACTTTGTCGACAGCAGACAAATATCGAGATCGAGTTACTTGGCCGGAGACCGATTGGAAAAGAGGATTTGATACCCTCTGTCAAGAACCTATCGGCCCTTGCAACTCTATATCATAGTGTTGTATGTCCTTGTGAAGTCTCTCTGCCTCATCGTTTACACAAGAGTATGTCCAGGCATGGTTCACGCAGCAGCTGAATGCACTCCGAGCAAGACCTGACGATTCGCTGCTATCGCCCACATCACCAAATGGCTTGGAGAGTTTAACTGCTCGTACCCCATTCACGCCGTTCATCTCGCCTCCGTTACCTAGCAACGATGACGGTCAGTTGAGTTTGCCATTGTCCAGAGAAATGGCATTGTAAGCTCCTCTCCTATGAGACCTGT
>Ga0154000_1000382_pt1 | contig 12213 bp, 13 predicted proteins | sample TSNC084MetaG_FD_104674 | JGI IMG/M metagenome (GOLD analysis project Ga0154000, IMG submission 104674) | Attine ant fungus gardens microbial communities from North Carolina, USA - TSNC084 MetaG | ecosystem: Host-associated > Fungi > Mycelium > Unclassified | place: USA: North Carolina, Lumber... | reverse complement strand
TGATTTTATATCCCCTGAATAGAGCAGATTTTTATTAATAATAAATTCCTTTAATGAAGCCAGTATAAAAAATAGTTTTTTAAGCTTATGTTTAAATGAGCTTATTCTTGAAGTTACAACAATATGTAATTTCAGATGTAAATATTGTGTTTATGGAGATGAATTTATTGCGATGCGCTCTCATGGTAATAGTCTAATGAGTTATTCTATTGCCAAAAAAGCTATTGATTCTTATTTTCAACTTTTTAATAAAGCAAGACCTTTTAACAAAAATAGAAAACCTATAATATCTTTTTACGGAGGTGAGCCACTCATTAATTTCAAACTAATCCAAAAATCTACTGAATATATTAAATCATTTTATAGGAAGGAATATGATGAAACTCATTTTACTCTTACTACAAACGCCTCATTGATAACAGATGAAATAGCACATTTCTTTAAAGAAAACCATTTTATACCTGTTATTAGTTTGGATGGGTCTAAAAAAGAACATGATAAACATAGAGTTGATGCAGATAGAAAAGGAACTTTTGATTTGATTTACCCTAAGCTGATGAGTATCTTCGAAGCATTAGAAACCCCAATATTTGTAAATACGGTATATTCAATAGATACAGATCTATCAGCAGTAATTAATTACTTTTCAGAAAATCCTCAATTTATTTGTATAAATATATCTCCAGTAAATTCTTTGCATTCTTCCTATTATGATCAGTTTGATTCTGCTACCAGAGAAAGATTTAATGCTCAAATGAACGCTCTAAGAAGCGAGTATTTAAGCTATGTAAAAGCCGGAAAGAGACATTTCTCTAATCATAAAATCGAGAGAAAGGTATATCTTTTAGATTTATTGTTTTCGCGCTCTTGTCTAGGAGTAATCATTCGTTCTTTATTTCAGCAAGAAAAACCCGGTTCAAAATATACATCAACATGTATTCCAGGTGACCGTATTTTTGTAGATATTGGAGGTGATTATTATCCTTGTGAAAAAGTAGAAAGAAGTATTTCAATTGGTAATATTGAGCGAGGACTTGAATTAGATTTAGTTGCTGAATATATGAATAAATTTCAAAGTGAAGTAAATTGTAAGTGCGTAAGATGTCCTATAAAGCAGTCATGTCCGTCTTGTTTTGCGACTTTTCTAGATAAGGGTGAATTTGTGGCAGATAAAGAGATTTGTAACGATTTAAATAATAAATTCAAAGATTCTTTAGAATTATATTGCACAATTAATGAACTAAATAATGGTTGGTTAAATGCTTTTAGATCCGATTACTATAAAAAAATTAAAGAATTGGTGGTGACTTTAAAAATGAAAGATTATTTTAGGCTATTTGAAGAATGTTTTCTAGTAAATGACGTATCAGGAGAGTCGTGTGTATATAATTTAATTAATGGATATGTGTATAATATTTCCAAAAAAGAGACAAATATTCTTATGCTTTTTGAGAATAACATGAATATTGATGAGGTGTCAGTGAAATGTAACTTAACTAAAGAAAAAATTAATACTATATTGCAAAAACTCGTAGTTAACGATATTGGCTCTTATTATAGTCAGCCTGTATATATAGAAAAAATGTTTATAGATAGAACGTGGGCAAAGTTGATGCTTAATCGTGTTGGACCGATGCCCAGTAGTGTTTTTATTATATTGGAAAGTTATTGCTATCAGAACTGCACTTTTTGCGGTGATAAAATTTTCCATAAGTATAGCTGTTCAACATGTTTTAAAAAGAACAGAGATAATAAAAATAATACAACTTTTGAGGATTATCTTTTCGCTTTGAATTATCTCAATAACATTAACACAAAAAAAATTATTTTTACAGGCGGCGATATATTATTGAATTTTAATTATAATATTAAAATTATTGAATATGCTGCCTCACTGTCTTTTGAACAAATATATATAATTATTGGGGTAAATCGTACAATCGATCAGCATATACTTAATAAACTTAAGAAGTTAAATGTTATATTAATTTTAAAAATCGAAATAAATGAAGCGTCTTCAATCTCAAATAATAAACTTTTAAAAAATAATTTTGGTGATGTGCCATTTATTATTTCATTAGTATTTGATTCTAAAGTTACTTCTTTACATTCCATGATTATTGAAGAATGTCAAAAATATTATCCCTTGGCAATTGAATCCGATATTGCATTTAGTAAGGCTTCTATGGATGATGAAATTTATAAATCATTACATGAATTCAGAAAAACCTCTATATATGATTATTCTCATGTTATTGAACATAGCAACTGCTTATATGGGATTTTAACAATTACAGATGAAGGTACGATTGCTTCTTGTCCACGTTTGACAAATAAGCCTTTAGGAAAAATACTAGATATAGAGAATTGTACTTCTGAGGAAAAAGTCAATAAATTTTGGGATTTAAATAAAAGTAGAATAACAAAATGTTCAAAATGTCGTTATAGGTATATCTGTGATGATTGTAGATATATTGAATATTCTTTAACGAATGATTTATACGCAATGGCAACATGCCCAATAGATTCGGCATAAAGCAATAATTTTTAGTTTACAAAAGAAAATGGTTTCAAGAATTCTAAAAAATTATAACGAGCGTTATTAAATCGAATAATCATTTCAAGAATAGAATACACAGCAAAAAATTTTCAGTATTGATATATTTTTGCAGAGAGGAAGATGATTACATGAAAATAATCAGGTTTAGTATTAAACACGCTAAAACCTATAAATTTATTTTTCTTATTTATTTTATAAGTAGCTTATTTAATATTTGTCTGACGACAACCTTGCCTTATATTTCAGGAAGTTTTATTGACAACCTGCTATCAGAGTCGAACATGGGTATAATTTATAGATATGCTGCTATTTATATCTCTATTGCTTTGTTGCAACTAATTCTGCAATATATTATAATGCGAAGCCAAACAAATATATCAACCAATGCAAGCATGAAAGTTAATCGAGATGCAATAGAACATTTACAGCATGTTCCAACATCATTTTATAACGATAAAGATATTTCTTCATTAAATCAAAGAATTTACACTGACAGTAGTGCTGTTATTAATTTTTCTTTAGAAACACTCGTGAATTTCACTACAAATTTTATTGCATTAATATATACATTATATCTAGTCATAAATATAAATAAATATACAACATTTATAATAATTTTTTGTTCTATACTATATATTGCGCAATACATTTTTACCAAAAAAAAATATTATTTAGATTCTACAGAATTTAAAGAAAAGCAGACAAAACTATATTCTAGTTTATTTGAACAACTCTCAAAGATAAAATTCATTAAGATGTTCAATGTCTTTGATGTATTTAAAGATAGATTGCAAAACTCCTATGATACATTCTATAAAGCAGTATTTGGCTTTCAAAAGACCGCCTTTATGTTCCAAGGAAGTCAAATTTTAGTAACTTCAGTATCCAAATCTGTTTTATTAATTTTTGCTGGAATTCAATTCCTTAAAGGTAATATTACTATAGGTATGTTTTCAATACTTATTAGTTATTACGCAATGGTCTTATCTTATGTTGGATATTATTTACAATTTGGAAAAAGTTATATTCCTGCTTTAGTAAGCTACAAGCGTCTGAGTGATTTGTTTGAAATAGATGAAGAACCAAATGGAAAAGAAAATATTGATAAAATAACAGATATTAAAATTCAAGATCTACATTTTAGTTATGGAGATAAAATAATTCTTAAAGGCATTACTTATACATTTACTAAAAATAATATTTATTGTATCTATGGACCAAATGGAATAGGAAAAAGCACGATGATAGACATAATACTTGGATTGAATACTGATAATTATTTGGGGGAAATAAAATATAATAATGTATCAAAGAATCAACTAGATATGTATAAAATAAGAGAACAGCTAATTTCGTATGTACCCCAAGAAGTTTTATATTATCATGATACAATATATAATAATCTTACAATTGGCACGGATAATAATAATAGAAATATGATTGAAGAAATTGCCAACGATTTTAATCTAACCGATGCCAATAGGAAAGAAAAGCTTAAATTAGATTATATTATTTCTGAAAAAGGGGACAATTTATCAAGTGGCGAACTACAAAAAATCTCTCTCATTAGAAGCTTTCTAAAAAATGCATACATATTTGTCTATGATGAGCCTACCACTTCCCTGGATTATGCTTCAAAAAAATATTTTTTACAAAAGCTTAATGATTTTAAAAGAAATTCAATTATTATAATAATAACACATGATGAAGACTTGAAACATTTTTGTGATACAATAATTGATTTTGAATCGATTAACAGATCGGATGAAGAGCTTGGGTTTTCTGCCACTGGAAATCCCTAATTCCAAAATGGACTGGAACATTCACTTTGATGATGGAAGTATTATTTCTCTCATGAATTCCAAGTCTTTACTATGTGCAAAATATTTGGCATATCACAATTTTGTAAAATACGGAATTATACTGTATACACCGGATACTTAGAATTAAGTGCACGATCATTTAGATACATATTTCCGGATGGTTGAGCCAAGCGGACAATTATTATCTATAATGAAAGTGGCACACAAGATGAGTGACTATCATTATGGAGGACGATAACTATGGTAGATTATCGCGAAATTTTGAGGCTTGATAGCCTCGACTATACTGGTCGTGACATAGCGGCAAGTATACACTGTTCCCGTAATACGATTCAGGAAGTATTGAGTATTGCGAGGGCTTTAAAAATCAAGTGGCCACTGGATGATGATGTGACCAACAGCACTCTGGAATTTCTTCTTTATCCAGATCGCAAAGAAAAGAATCAGAATCGGATGCTCCCGGATTTCCCTAATATCCACAGAAACCTGGCACAAAAAGGCGTAACTCTTACATTACTGTGGACAGAGTACTGTGTGGATGCGCAAACTGCCGGTAAAGCACCCTACATGTCCACTCGGTTTAATGAACTATATCACAAATGGGCTCGTGTTACAAAGGCAACCATGCGGATGTTTAGGAACTGTGAAAGCATCCTTGTAACTGCCGTACTGAGTTCTTAGCATATGGGCATACGAGCGGGTAATGGCACTTTCCTCAACAGTAGATTGCACACCCGACTCAGATAAAAAGTTATATAGTGCGGATTCTGTAACTTCAGTGTTTACAGATGTAATTCGCTCAGTTATACCGTAGAAGGCAAAATATAACTCCAACAGATAAAGACCACTGGTGGCATAGTCATCTTCGCTGATAAGAGCGTAATAAATAGGATCAAAACCCTTGGCGAATGCCTCCGGGGATTGATGGTTTAAAAATTCTATATAATGGAATCTGGTAAGAACCGATACCTTGTAAGCGGAGTATACGGTGCGCATGAGGTGACCATTGCTCCTAATATCATCAATATTAACGTCATCAATAAAGTCTGAGATGTATGTGTCAGCCAAATGCTCACAGTTTGTTTCCAGTTGGTTGAGCAACTGGCAGCCAGTGCCATCTTCGTGGAAGTAGAGACTCATCCCGTAGTGATTTTTGGCATGGATTTTCTTGCCGTGAGGACAGTTCATTATATCAGCTCCTTTAACAAAAGTTGGTACAGAATCTTTGCGAGCATGCTTGCGCTGCAAAGGGCATTAGGGTCATTGATTTCGGCAACATCGCCATATGCCTCGGGAGTGATGCCTATCATAAAGAAGTGCAAGCCTTTTGATAACGATAATTGCTCCATCATTACCTGACACTGCTCAAAGTCCTCGATTTGATCATCAGTAATAATAAAAACAAGGCGTTTTGAGGCGCGGAAAGTGAAGCTATCAATCCATATCCAGAGCCCCTGCCATTATCGTTGCACCGAAGGCGTCAGGCGCTATCCTGGATTGACTGATAGGCTGCTCAAAGGACTTATTTAGCTTTTCCATATCAGAAAATTCGATTTGAGCGGTACGTACTGCGGCAATGCCTTCTAAAGCAGCCATCAAGGTGACGATTGCTTCCGCATATTCCACTCGTATCAGGTCAGTGGAAAAACTAATGTCTCGCAATATGACAACATCCATAGTGGTATTTTTGAATTGGCGCTGTAAGTATGTACGCCCCTCCTCGCCTGTAATCGAGTCAAGGTAAAGCTGCTGTTGCTTACGCAGATCAACATCGCCATCATATACCTCCACTTGCTCAGTCATACTAAAAATGCGTTTAAAGACGTTTCGGATGTTGACAATCTCATCCATACGTTTGATGAGCACATCCCTGTAGAATCCAACTGCCTCATCGGCCTGGATGACGGGTCGTTATTCCTGAGGGTGATCTTCAGTGACATCATCAATTTCCATTATTATCTCATTAAATCGAAAGTTAAAAATCTTATGCAACTCATTTGGCAGCAGGATATAGTTATAAATTGCCTTCGCGGCATCGGCACTTGCATGGACAGTGCCCTGCTCGGAGACTAGAACATATGGAAATGCATATTCGCAGACAGGGCTTTCCTCATCTATTTGGTGGTGAACCACTAAAGCATAGAGCTGCTCAAGCATAGTTCTTATCTGCTCAAACTCGCTGAGCACATGTTGAAAACGCCCCATATCCTCTCTGACCATCTCCATAGAAACGGTTCGGCGTATACATCTGTTGTAAATGTTAATGTAATAGGAAAATGCCGGAAATTCGCTTGATGTTAAGATAAACTTCAAAACTCACATTTTGGTACAAAAGTTATCTTTATTAACTTTGCCGGCATCAAATCCCTTTTCATAGACAATATCGAGATATGTGGTATCTTCGCTTTCTGAGATATAATTATCTTCGATACGAACCTTCTTATCCGGTACTAATAGTAATGGATTGAGATAAATGGAAATCTCCCCTTCGCTGCATAATCATATTTTATGCGGAATTAGTTTAGAGTCAAATGATTAGGTTAGCTATTGTATTGCGGACAGTATCCTGATTGAGTTCCAGTCCGTCCACATCCAGATAATACATTGCACCAGACAAAAAGGTCTGGAGAAATTCGTCAATACTGACCTTGGACACAAACTCCTGGAATTCGCTAACCGATTTATCGAGCAAGTCATTCATAGTGAGCGCCTCAGTATCAAGCTGAAAAATACGTGAGGCGGCTGACTTACGTTTTGCCTCGGCGGTATCTGTTTGTAAAGTAGCTGCTGAGTTGGTGGTAATTATCCTGAATCAAATTCAAAAGAACAAGAATAATTGCAGCGTTTCGGGCGCTGAGAGGATACTGATCGCTGCGAATCATTCGGATAGTGCCGACAATATAGCGTATCACGCTGTTTGGTACGGTCAGGGGGAGTTTGCACTCGTCGTCGGCGATTTGCCGGGTAATTAAAAATTCCGACTCGAAGGACGGATAGTCGAAGTGAAATGATACCATCCGCTGGGCAAAACTCTGAGGCAATCGAACGTTGCCGGCATAACTGCTGTCATTGCTGCAAAAGACGATTCTGAATGTATCAGCGGCATAGATTATGCGGTCGCCTACCGATGTCACAGAGGTTCGATCTAGGATGCTGTTGAACATGAGCAATAGCTCATGTGTAGTGTGGGCGGCCTCATCTACTACAATGATACCCCCGGTCTGCATGCAATGGGCAACTACGCCGTCAACTACCTGAAGGCTGCCGTCGATAAGCCGCAGACCGAGTATCAGGCTGGTTTTCGTCATCTCAGGACTGAGCTGAACATAGTATGCAGGGATAGAGTGCGCTTGGCTGTATTTTTTTGCGATACTCATTGCCATCAGTGTTTTTCCGGAACCGGATGGGCCGGTCAGATACAATGGCCAAGTTGTGTTGTTAAGAATGCTAAGACACCTAGATAGTCTTTTGGCGGCATCTTTACCCACTAACTCAGGTACATGAGATGGGTCAAGATGTGAGTGCATAGACTTGTCACCCAAAATTAACACCCCTTACTTTAACATATTTTTTGATAAAAGCGATATATTATTCAATATTATACAAATTAAATGTCCTTTGTCAACATGCAAAAAGCAGAATCAGCTCTGGAGGAAATTATATTAGCGCTAAAAACTGCTGTAAAAAATTGGGCATAATAAACAATGTTGCTACAAAAAAAATATTTTTTAGATACAGTATTGACAACAAATCAATTTTGGAATATAATAAAAAACAGTACTAGTACTAATTTAAAGATAAATATACCTTGCGACGCAGCAAGGGTATAGAGTAGGATGCAATGAGAGTATCCTGAACCAAAAGTTCAGGATACTCTTTTTGTCATTATTCATAGTAACGCTGTAAACCCAATTAATTTAATTAGGAGGTATTTTTATGAACATTGGAAGCACGCATGCAATGAGCGGAAAGTTCGAAGTCGAGGCCATGAGCACTGTATGTATTCAGGTGCCACCCATTAGTGCGCAGACCATGGAGGATGTCAATAAGAACGTTGACCAGATACTTGAGTGGATGGACAGAGCGGCTTTTGGGTTCCCGGGTGTCGACCTGTTTGTAAGTATGGAATGTGGATTGCAGGGATTTGGACCAATCTGGAATGATGTTCTTGTTGATTTGGATGGTCCAGAGATTCAGCGTCTTAAGGACAAGTGTAAAGAATTGGGTGTCTTCGGAGTATTTAATCCTTTGGTACGTGAGGTTCGAGGGAGGAAAGGCTGTAACACTGCTATTATCATAAACGACCAAGGCGAGATTGTTCATGAATATGTAAAAATGAACCCCTGGATTCCCGGTGAAGCCACTCATCCGGGTTGGGACTGCAAAGTTGTTGACGGACCTAAGGGCTCCAAGCTTGCCACGATTATCTGCGCGGATGGTGATTATCCGGAGATTTGGCGTGAAGCAGCAAGCAATGGTGCGAATGTTATTATTCGTGTTTCTCATTATATGGCTCCATGGGATCGTGCTTGGGAGATTACAAACAAGGCAGGAGCCTACTGTAACCAGGTATATGTTGTCACGGCAAATTCAGTTGGGATTGACGAGGGTTACTCGTACTTTGGGCGTAGTATGATTCTCAATCCTGACGGTACAATCATTTGTGAGGCTCCTATGGGTTTACCATGGATGATTAAGGCGGACATTTATCCGCAGATTGTTGATAAGATTCGTAAAGAGGCGGTTACAAGCAATTTTGCATGGACCTACAAGAACCGCGGGGCATCTCATCCGGACTTTGCCGGCGAAGGTGATACTCTGGATAAATATACTGCATACAAATAAGTATTTTTAGGAAATTATACAGAATTGGAATTTATCAATATACTATTAATTTCGTTAGATTTTGAGGAGGTTATTTCATGCAAAAATTCTATACTGCCGCCAGTCATAATGTTATACGGCTATTTCAAAAGGAGAATATCGGCTTCCCTATTACTAAAAAGGTGATGCTAGACAAAGTTGGAAAATCTAAGGTTCAGGTTGACTTTGACAAGTCAATCACGCTTGAGGAGTATTGCAAGGACATTAAAATTGACAAGTTTGAGAACAAGTGTCAGTTTTTCAATGCACTCGTTGGCTCAAACTTTAAACTTTAGACGTTACCCAAGGAGGTGTAATGGGCGGTCATTGGCCGGTATATGCCAACGGCTGCCTATTTTGGGTTAAAAGGAAAATTTGCGCAGTTTAGGCGCTATTTTAGGAGGATTCTAATATGATGGACGAGGTGACGTATAAGGCGGTAAACCGTGCCAGAGTCTCTTTGACTCATGGGGAGAAGACATTTGTGATTTTGGACGAGACTAAGCTTCTGCACCACTCAGATAAGCACAGAATAAAGCCGTTGCTGGATTTGATTGAGAATAATCCGTCAATGCTAGAGGGCGCAATTATCGGTGATCGAATTGTCGGCCGAGCTGCTGCATTACTGTGTGTTTATAGCAAGGTCAAAGCCGTATTTGCCATATCGATATCTGATGAGGCCATTGAGATATTGGATGCACATAATATTCTGGCTACATGGCAGGATACGGTACCATATATTGTAGAGAAAGATTTGAGTTCAAGATATAAACTGGATGTGTATTTAAAGGATATTGAGGATCCCGAGCAGGCTGTTGAAATGATAAAAAAATATGAGGCGGAGCACGAAGAAGCTGGATGAAAAATCTTATTGTTAAGTGGAACCTTATGTGGGAATTAATTGTAAGAAAGGGGAATGTTTATGATACTCGGATTAGTGTGCTTTATTGTTGCGGCAGTTTTTCTTGTAAATATAGCATATGTTTTCGGGAAGTGTGAAAGGGTCGAAAATGGCTGCTTTAATTTGATCTTTGGAGTAATTCTACTGTTTTTGATTCTGTCCGGAATATTGAAGGAGTGGAAAGGTCCGACGGGCGGAGACTATCCAACGGCAGCACTCTGGTGGGCGGCTCAGGTTCTTTTGTTTGCCATGACCTACGTTTTTCTTGGACTGCAGCGAATCAAGAATTTTGACGGACGAGTTGTGGGTTGGTGGTGCCTATTTGTGGTAATCAATGTCCCTCTTCCGGCATATCAGACATTTGTGAGTGGTGATACACTACTGGGAATCATCTGGATTATTTGGGGTTGGCTTTGGCTTTTGTTCTTTATATCGATGGGCTTGCAAAAGTTTGCAAACAGCAAAGCATTCAATAATATAACCATTATATCTATGATAATTGGATTTTTGTTCAGCCTGTGGATACCGGGTCTATATATGCTCAATGGATGGTGGTAATGAAAGGAAATTAGTAATAACGGCTTGACAGAGTCTAAAAATATTTAGTAAACTAAAATTAAGAATACCTGCTTGCTGCGACGTAGTAGAAGGCAGTAAGAGGTGTACCGATGACATCTTGAATTAATAGCTCAAGATGCTTTTGGCTTTGTGCCTTTGAAAAGGAGGGAATTGCTTTGCTGTCATTTTTGGTAAAAACTAAGATTATGCTGGGTGACTCCCTAGGACAGGCATTGGGAAATTTTAGACGTGTAATGATTATCACCGACAGCTTTATGGCGGAGAGCGGCATGATAACTTATGTGATTCGGCGGCTTAATCATGAAGCGGATTATCTGGTCTTTTCAGATGTAAGTACTGACCCGGATACCGCCACCGTGGCAGCTGGGATAAGATGCTTGACTGAATATAATCCTGATGTGGTCGTTGCATTTGGAGGTGGTTCAGCTATTGATGCGGCTAAGGCAACTATATATTTCGCTCAAAAGGTTCATGGTATGGAGAAGTATACATTTGTTGCGGTACCAACTACTAGCGGAACCGGATCTGAGGTAAGCTGCTATGCGGTTATCATGGATAGGGAAAAGCAAATCAAACATCCTATTGTGAATGAGGATATAATACCTGATATTGCAGTCTTAGATGCGCAGTTAGTCAAAAGTGTGCCGCCTCCGGTGACGGCTGATACGGGGGTGGATGTTTTTACGCATGCGATTGAGTCTTATGTATCAATAACGGCCTCTGATTTTTCAAGAGCTATGTCAAGGAAAGCGATTAAACTTGTAGCGAAGCACTTGCTCACAGCCTACAATGAGCCGGAAAACATGCAGGCACGCCAGGGAATGCATAATGCTTCCTGCCTTGCAGGAATTGCCTTTAGTAATGCAGGACTCGGCCTCACACACAGCATGGCTCATGCGTTGGGAGCCAGGTTTTATTTGTCCCACGGAAGAGCTAATGCGATTTTACTGCCCTATGTAATGAGCTATAATGCCGGTTGTTCCGACTCGCTCACCGATGTTGCAAAGGAATATGCCGCCATTTCAAGAGCTATCGGTATGGAGTCGTCTAACGTACGACAGAGCACCCTGAACTTAATTCGTACAATTAGGCGGTATTCTGGTAAAATGGGTATTCCGGCTTCAATAAAGGCAGCCGACATTAGCAGGGAAGAATTTGATAAAGCGCTTGAGACTATGGCGGAGACCAGCATGTCAGATCTGTGTACGGCCACAAATCCAAAGGACTGTACAGTAGAGGATGTGGTATTGGTATTCACTAAAGCCTTTGATGGCAAGCTGCCATAAAATGAAATTAACCTAATGGAGTTTAATACAAGTGAGGTGAGGCCTATGATTGAAATTGATGAAAAAAAGCGAATTATCCAGGAATTTGTTCCCGGAAAACAGGTAACACTTGCCCATATCATTGCAAGTCCTGATGCGAGTCTGTATCCTAAAATGGGGATGATTGATGTTGAAGGGGCAATTGGCATATTTACGATTACC
>Ga0154000_1000381_pt1 | contig 12225 bp, 12 predicted proteins | sample TSNC084MetaG_FD_104674 | JGI IMG/M metagenome (GOLD analysis project Ga0154000, IMG submission 104674) | Attine ant fungus gardens microbial communities from North Carolina, USA - TSNC084 MetaG | ecosystem: Host-associated > Fungi > Mycelium > Unclassified | place: USA: North Carolina, Lumber... | reverse complement strand
GGAAGATGTTATCATTGCTGATCCATATGACAGTTCGGTAAAGGAAAACAGCCGGGTTAAGGCAGTAGCCTGATGAGAAAGCTCATAAAGTGCATCTTTCACGAACTTAGTGGATATGTTATACTGTTAACATTATGTTGCATAGGAGGAACTCACATGACCGATGGTTTTTTTCGTGTCGCTGCGGCTACACCCAAGATAAAGGTTGCCGATCCGGTCTATAACCGGGAACAGATTTGCGGTCTGATCGAACAAGGTGCCGGTGAAGGCGCCGGAATTATGGTATTTCCCGAACTTTGTCTGACCGGGTACACCTGCGGCGATCTTTTTTTGCAGTTTCCGCTGCTAAACAGCGCCAGACAGGAATTAAAAGAGGTGATTCAAGCTACAAAAGGAAAGCAGATGCTGGTATTTATAGGACTCCCCTGGGAATATGGCAGCAAGCTTTACAACGTGGCGGCGGCTATTTGTGACGGCACCCTGTTGGGACTGGTGCCAAAACTGAATTTACCAAATTATTCAGAATTTTATGAACTGCGCCATTTTACCAGAGGTGTGGAGACGCCGGTAATGGTGGAATGGGAAGGAAGTACGGTGCCGATGGGAACGGATTTACTGTTTTCCTGCACCGATGTACCGGGACTTACGGTAGCTGCTGAAATCTGTGAAGATGTATGGGGGCCGAATCCGCCCAGTATTCGTCATGCATTGGCTGGTGCGACCGTCATTGTCAACTGTTCAGCCAGTGATGAGGTGGTTGGTAAAGATACTTACCGTAACAGTCTGATTTCCGGCCAGTCGGCAAGATTGATCTGCGGCTATATCTATGCCAATGCTGGCGAAGGCGAATCAACCCAGGATCTGGTTTTTGGCGGTCATAACCTGATCACCGAGAATGGCACGATTCTGGCAGTGTCCAGGCGGTTCTGTCCGGAGACCATCTATGCCGACCTGGATTTACAGCGCTTAAATAGTGAGCGGCGGCGAATGACGACGTATCCGGAATGCGATAATTATGATTATCAGACGGTTCCATTTGCCTTGAACGGCGGCGCAATGGCGCAGAAGCAGCGGGAAAAGCTGCTGCGCTTTATTGATCCCAAACCCTTTGTTCCGCATGATGAAGCGGAACGGAATAAACGCTGTGAAGAGATTCTGACGATTCAGGCACTGGGCCTGAAAAAACGGCTGGAGCATACCGGCAGCAAATGCGTGATATTGGGAATTTCCGGTGGTTTGGATTCAACATTAGCGCTTTTGGTGGCGGTGAAGACCTTTGATATGCTGATGCTTCCCGGCAGCCAGATTGTGGCGGTGACGATGCCTTGCTTTGGCACGACCGACCGCACCTGGCAGAATGCCTGCCGGATGGCGGAAAAATTAGGCGTGGCGCTGCGTGAAGTGGATATCCGTAAAGCAGTGCTGCAGCACTTTGAAGATATTGGACATGATGCGTCGGTCCACGATGTAACCTATGAAAATGCACAGGCCCGGGAACGTACCCAGGTCTTGATGGATATTGCCAACCAGATGGGCGGCATGGTAATCGGCACCGGCGATATGTCGGAGCTGGCTCTGGGCTGGGCCACCTATAATGGTGATCATATGTCCATGTACGGGCTCAATGCTTCGGTGCCCAAGACCCTGGTTCGTCATCTGGTCCGCTATTATGCTGATACTTGTCAGGAACAGGAACTGGCAGCGGTGCTGTATGACGTTTTGGATACTCCGGTCAGTCCGGAATTGCTGCCGCCGGAAGATGGTGTGATTGCCCAGAAGACGGAGGATCTGGTGGGACCTTATGAATTGCATGATTTCTTTTTGTATCATATTTTGCGGTTCGGTTACATGCCGTCCAAGATTTACCGGATGGCGGTGCAGGCTTTTGCCGGCGAAGTGGAGGGTGTGGAAAGGTATGATGGCGAAGTGATTTTAAAATGGCTGGAGGTGTTTTACCGCCGTTTCTTCTCCCAGCAGTTTAAACGTTCCTGTCTGCCGGATGGTCCCAAGGTCGGTTCGGTAGCGGTATCGCCCCGGGGCGATCTGCGGATGCCCAGTGATGCATCGAGACGTGTCTGGATGGACGACCTGGAGCAGCTTAAAGGGAACGTGTTGACGGAAAGGATTTCCTCATGATAACCAGTACAGCCAATAAACAGGTGAAGTTTGTCAATGCCCTGATAAAAAAAGCAAAGACCCGCCGGGAAGAGGATTTGTTTGTCGCCGAGGGAATCCGCATGTGCGGGGAGATTCCGCGGGAACGGATCCATACATTATATGTCTCGGAAAGCTTTCAGAAAACCGCCGAATGTGCGGCGATGGCCGCCGGGGTGCGGCGGGTGGAAGTAGTGTCGGAGGAGGTTTTTAAGGCTTTGTCGGACACCCAGACGCCGCAGGGCGTATTGGCGCTGGTAAGGCAATCACATTACACCCTGGACGATGTGCTGAAGAAACCGGCCTTGCTCTTGATCCTGGAAACATTGCAGGACCCCGGCAATCTTGGCACCATCATCCGGGCCGGCGAAGGAGCCGGCGTAACCGGTATCATCATGGACAGTCTTACTGCCGATATTTATAATCCTAAGGTGACCCGTGCCACCATGGGTTCGATATTGCGGGTGCCGTTTGTATATACGGAAGATTTACCGCGGACATTGACAGAATTGAAAAAAAATGAAATTTATTTATATGCCGCTCATCTGCAGGGTGAGAATAATTATGAACAGGAAGAATATACTGGTAATACCGGCTTTTTAATTGGCAATGAAGCCAATGGCCTAAGTGATACCGTCACCGGTCTGGCCGATTGCTTCATTAAGATTCCCATGGCTGGCCGGGTGGAATCTTTAAATGCCGCAGTAGCGGCTTCGGTTCTGATGTATGAGGCGGCCAGACAGCGGCGGAAAGTAAGGAAATCGTAAGATGCCAAAACAGAAAGATGGTGGACTAATGTTGTATATTTAATGAAATTATAGTAAGATATACATGAGTGAAGAAAAAGGAGGTTATGATATTGACATCCGTATATTGGCTGATAGCTTTTGTGATATTGATCGGAATTGAGATTGCCACCATGGCGCTGACTACGGTCTGGTTTGCCGGCGGCGCATTTGTGGCGTTCCTGTTGTCGTTATTTGGTGTGAGTGTAGAGATTCAGCTTTCAACGTTTGTGATTTCTTCTTTTCTGCTTTTGTTCCTTACCCGACCGTTTGCGGCGAAGTACATCAACCGTAATACGGTCAAGACCAATGTGGACAGTCTGATTGGCCAGAAGGCCAGGGTTACCGCGGAGATTAACAATCAGCTGGAAACCGGTGCGGCGATGGTAGGCGGACAGGAGTGGACCGCAAGATCACTGGAAGATGATAAAGTCTACCCGCAAGGAACGATGGTGGAAATCAGGAAAATTATTGGCGTGAAATTAATTGTGACAGAAGCACAAGAGGAGGCATAAGATGATAATTTTTTTAGTTATAATTGCAGTAGTTATTTTGTTGGTGGTTGTTTCCTGCATTCGGATCGTTCCGCAGGCGACAGCGGTAGTAGTAGAACGCCTGGGCGCTTATCAGGAGGCATGGTCGGTCGGATTGCATTTTTTAATTCCGTTTATTGACCGTGTGGCCAAGAGAATGACTTTAAAGGAACAGGTAGTCGATTTTGCGCCGCAGCCGGTAATTACCAAAGATAATGTTACCATGCGGATCGATACTGTCGTATTCTTTCAGATTACGGATCCGAAGCTGTTTGCTTACGGTGTGGAGAATCCGATTATGGCGATTGAGAACCTGAGCGCCACGACCCTGCGTAATATCATCGGTGATCTGGAACTGGATCAGACCCTGACTTCCAGAGAGACAATTAATACTAAGATGCGTGCTTCCCTGGATGTGGCAACCGACCCATGGGGTATTAAGGTAAACCGGGTTGAGTTAAAGAACATTATTCCGCCGGCGGCCATTCAGGATGCCATGGAGAAGCAGATGAAGGCTGAGCGTGAACGCCGTGAGTCAATTCTGCGGGCGGAAGGTGAGAAGAGATCTACGATTCTGGTGGCGGAAGGTAAGAAGGAATCCGTGATTCTGGATGCCGAAGCAGACAGACAGTCGGCGATCCTGCGGGCCGAAGCAGAAAAAGAAAAGCGAATCAGAGAAGCCGAAGGTGAAGCAGAAGCAATTCTGAAAGTGCAGCAGGCGAAGGCTGATGGGATCCGTTTTATCAAAGAGGCCGGAGCCGATTCGGCAGTTCTGCATATCAAGAGCCTGGAGGCATTTGCCGAAGCGGCTAATGGAAAGGCAACTAAGATTATTATTCCTTCGGAGATTCAGGGTCTTGCCGGTTTGGCAAAATCGATTTCCGAGGTAGTGAAAGATGGGGAAGAGAGCAGATAATTGCTCTTTTTTCTCTTTTCCAAACACGCCCTGAAAAGTCAGACTTGCATGCCGTTTTAGAACATGTTATATTAAGTATTATCATTATTTGGACAGAAATGGACAGACGGAGGAAAAAGAGATGAATTTGAAAGGAAGACATTTTTTGACGCTGAAAGATTTTACATCGGAGGAGATTACATATCTGCTGGATCTGTCGGCGGAGTTAAAGCGCAAGAAGAAGGAAGGCATTCCGGTGGAGCACTGCCGCGGCAAGAATATTGCCTTGATTTTTGAAAAAGACAGTACCCGTACCCGGTGTGCCTTTGAAGTGGCCGCCCATGATATGGGGATGGGGACTACCTATCTGGGGCCGTCCGGTTCGCAGATCGGTAAGAAAGAGAGCATTGCTGATACCGCCAGAGTTCTGGGCAGAATGTACGATGGTATTGAATACCGCGGATTTGGGCAGGATATTGTAGAGGAATTGGCAAAATATGCCGGTGTGCCGGTGTGGAATGGCCTGACGAATGAGTATCACCCTACTCAGATGCTGGCTGACTTGCTGACAATTCGGGAGCATTTGGGCCGGTTAGCCGGACTTAAGCTGGTATATGTAGGGGATGCCCGCTATAACATGGGGAATTCCCTGATGATTGCCTGTGCCAGGATGGGCATGCATTTTGTGGCCTGTACATCGGCAAAATATTTCCCGGAGGCCGGGCTGGTGGCTGAATGTGAAGCATATGCCAAAGTCTCCGGCGGTTCGGTTACCCTCACCGAGGAGGTGGCGGCCGGAACGAAAGGAGCCGATGTGATCTGTACGGATGTATGGGTATCGATGGGTGAGCCGGATGCGGTCTGGGAAGAGCGTATTCGTGAGCTGAGTCCTTATAAGGTCACATCAGAAATGATGAAAAATGCGGGTGAGCAGGCGATTTTCCTCCATTGTCTGCCGGCCTTCCACGATTTAAAAACAACCATTGGCAAGGAGATGGGAGACCGTTTTGGCATTACCGAAATGGAGGTTACGGAGGAAGTATTTGAATCTTCGGCTTCGAAAGTGTTTGACGAAGCGGAGAATCGGATGCATACGATTAAAGCGGTGATGGCAGCGACTTTGGGAGAGTGATGATGTACATGTATGAGAAGAGGAAAAACCCACGGAATACGGAGCTTTTGCTGGATTTGCTGCACATTGTGATTGGCATACTGGTGGTGATTCTTGCGGTTCTGGCTTTTCTGAATCCGGACGCCAACCAGTTCTTATTTCCGTTTATATTTTTTCTGGCGGCATTGCTTAACGGCGTGAATGGCTGGTTTAAACTAATAGACTCCGGGCGGAATAAGAGAAAAAAGATAAGCAGCATTTTGTTATGCACCATTGCCGGCGGCTTATTTCTGTTGGGAATTCTAAGTGCATCCAGTATCTGGAGGTAAAATTGAAAACTGAAGTTTTAAGATATCTGAAAGAGGCGGATGGTTATCTTTCCGGACAGGAACTGTGTGAGCGTCTGGGAGTGTCAAGGACTGCGGTCTGGAAGGTGATTCGCCAGCTGACTGGGGAAGGATATGAGATTGAAGCGGTCCGCAACCGCGGATACCGGCTGGGCGGCAGTGCTGATGTTTTTCAGCAGACGGAGCTGCAAAGTGTCATTCGGACGAAGACGGTTGGACAGAATCTGGTTTTCCTGGAGGAAGTGGATTCGACCAATAACCGGGCGAAGCAGCTGGCTGAAGCCGGTGCCCCGGATGGAACGTTGGTGATTGCCAGGCAGCAAAGTGCCGGCAAAGGCCGGCGCGGGAAGACCTGGGAATCCCCGGCAGCGGGCGGGATCTGGATGTCGCTGCTGCTTCGTCCGGCGATTACGCCGGACCGGGCTTCGATGCTGACGCTGGTTGCCGCCCTGGCAGTGGCGGAGGGAATTGAAAAAACCTGCGGCCTGTCGGCTCTGATCAAATGGCCCAATGACCTGATTTTGAATAAAAAGAAAATCTGCGGGATTCTTACCGAGATGAGTGCCGAGATCGATTGCATCAATCATGTTGTGATCGGAATCGGGATCAATGTGAATATCAAAGAGCTTCCGGACGAATTAAAGGGGGTGGCCACCTCACTTTATCTGGAAACTGGCAAAACCTTTCCCCGGTCGTTGCTGACAGCGGCAATCCTGCAGGCCTGGGAAACCTGTTATGAGCTTTTTCTGCAGACAATGGACCTTTCTGCTTTGCTGGAACGCTATCATCAGCTGCTGGTGAACCGGGACAAAGAAGTACGTGTACTGGCACCTGGCGGGGCCTATGAGGGTATCGCCCGGGGAATTACCGCAACCGGTGAACTGTTGGTGGAGAAAAAGGATGGGACGATGACAGAAGTACTGTCTGGGGAAGTATCGGTCAGGGGAATCTACGATTATGCGTGATTCCTTTTTCTGACGCTTTTTGACAGCATGAATCATTGCCCGTGAAAGTAGAAGGTTAATAAACAACATGGAAAAAACAAAATTTTCTGGTGAGCCGTTAAGTCCCGGGGAGCGCCTGCGGGCCTTAAATCGTCCGCTGCTGCATTGGTATGAAAACCATGCCCGGATCCTGCCCTGGCGGGAACGTCCGGAGCCTTACCGGGTCTGGATTTCGGAGATTATGCTGCAGCAGACCAGAGTAGAAGCGGTAAAACCGTATTTTGAACGGTTTATGAAGGAACTGCCGACAGTGGAAGCATTGGCAGCGGTTCCGGAGGATCGTTTGATGAAGCTGTGGGAAGGACTGGGTTACTATAATCGAGCCAGGAATCTGCAGAAAGCCGCCCAGCAGATCGTAATGGAATTTGACGGGCGGCTGCCGGCTGATTTTGCAGACCTGCTTACATTGCCGGGCATCGGCAGCTATACCGCCGGCGCGATTGCTTCCATTGCGTTCGGACAACCGGTTCCGGCGGTGGACGGCAATGTCCTGCGGGTGATTTCACGGGTTTTGGCAAGCCGTGAGGACATTTTAAAGCAAACCACCAAAACCTGGATGGAGCAGATGCTTGCGGAAACCATGCCCAAAGAGGCAGCAAGCAGCTTTAATCAGGGATTGATTGAAATCGGTGCGATGGTCTGTGTCCCCAATGGCTCGCCAAAATGCGGAGAATGTCCGCTGGAATCTTTGTGTCTGGCCAGGAGGCAGGGCATTTTGGCAGAGATACCGGTGAAAAAACGACCCCCCAGGCGAAAAGTGGAGGAGCGTACGGTATGTCTGATCGAATATCAGGATCAGATCGGTATACGAAGGCGTCCGGACAGCGGCCTGCTGGCGGCATTGTATGAATTGCCAAACCAGTTGGGTTATCTGCCGCCCGACCAGCTGGCAGCAGCGTTCTCGCTGCCTTTGTCACAAGTGGCGGAAATCGAAGAGCTGCCGGCGGCCAGGCATATCTTTTCCCATGTGGAGTGGCATATGATTGGCTATCGCGTGATTTTAAAGCAAAAGCTCCCGGAATGTTATATTGCGGTGGAAAAGCAGCAGGTGAAAGCAGAATATGCTCTACCAAACGCATTTAGCAGGTATACGAAGCTGATAAAGTGAGGATACTGAGGAAAGAGAGGTATATCTGGTATGAAGCAAATGCTCTTTATTATTAATCCAAAAGCGGGAAGGGGAAAGATCAAAAATCGGTTATTGGAAATATTGGATATTTTTATCAAAGCGGATTATGAAGTGCAGGTTTACGTTACGCAGAAGCGGCTTGATGGAAAAGAGGCGGTAATCAAGGAAGGGAAAGGCAAAGACCTGATTGTATGCAGCGGCGGTGACGGGACCCTTAGTGAAACGGTGTCCGGCATCATGGAATTGAAGCACCGTCCGCGGCTGGGGTATATCCCGGCCGGCTCCACCAATGATTATGCCACCAGTCTTGCGGTACCCAGGCAAATGTTGGCAGCCGCTGAAATCGCCGTGAATGGGGAAGCGTATTCGGTTGATATCGGAAAGTTTTGTGATGACCGTTATTTTGTCTACATTGCCGGATTTGGTGCCTTTACTGATGTTTCTTATCTGACCCCGCAAGACAAAAAGAATGTTCTGGGGCATCAGGCATATATGTTGGAAGGGGTAAAAAGCCTTCCTTCACTGAAATCGTATCAGCTGCAGGTGGAATGGGAAGAAGGGCAGCTGGAGGATGAATTTATCTTCGGTATGGTCACCAATACGATCAGTGTCGCCGGATTTAAGGGCCTGGTCAATCAAAAAGTGGCGCTGAATGACGGATATTTTGAAGTGCTGCTGATCCGCACTCCCAAGACGCCTTTAGAATTCAGTAATATTGTTTCCGATATGTTTCTAAAAGAGCAACCCGATGATTTTGTCTATAAATTCAAGACCAGGCACTTGCGCATTACGTCGGAGGAACCGATGGACTGGGTGCTGGATGGAGAATTTGGCGGCAGCAGGACCGAAGTAACCGTGGAAAATCTCAAGCAACAGGTCAAAATTTATCGAAAACCACCGAAAAAACCCTGAACTGTTACGAAAAAATAAAATTAAAAAAGAAATATGTTGAAATATGAAGTTTACTGTTATATAATGATAAGTTGAGTAGTACTTTAAGCAGGACTTTATGTAGACCTCTAGTGAAAGGACGTTTACCGGTGGAAAAAGATAAGTTTTTAGAAAAACTGATGAAGTTGGTTGAAGTTGCCAGAACAAAACATAATAGCATGGATGTAGGCGAGATTAATGATTTTTTTGTTGGCGACAACCTGTCAACGGAGCAGATGGAATATATTTACAGTTATTTGGAAAGCCAGCAGGTGGATATTGTACCGCTGATGGATGAAGCAGAAGTGGAGGAACCGGAAGACCCCTTGCTGCTGGATGATGATTTAGATGCAGATGACAGTTTTTTAAAGGAAGCCGAGGATATCGAACTGGATGCAATTGATTTGCTGGAAGGAATCGGAACGGAAGATCCGGTTCGAATGTATTTAAAAGAGATCGGTACGGTTCCGCTTTTGAATGCTGATGAGGAACTGGAACTGGCCAAGCGCAAAGCCGAAGGCGATGATCGTGCCAAAGAGCGGCTGATTGAAGCCAATCTGCGTCTGGTGGTAAGTATTGCCAAGCGCTATACCGGCCGTGGCATGAGCTTTTTGGATCTGGTTCAGGAAGGTAATCTGGGCCTGATTAAGGGTGTAGAAAAGTTTGATTATACGAAAGGGTATAAGCTGAGTACATATGCTACTTGGTGGATTCGCCAGTCTGTAACCCGGGCCCTTGCGGATCAGGCCCGAACGATTCGTGTTCCGGTGCATATGGTCGAAACGATTAATAAGATGTCAAAAATGCAGCGTAAACTGACTCTGGAACTGGGCTATGAGCCGTCCGTATCCGAGTTGGCAGATGCTTTGGAGATGACTGAGGACAAGGTGATGGAGATCATGCAGATTGCCAGAGAACCAGCTTCTCTGGAGACACCGATTGGGGAAGAGGATGACTCTAATCTGGGTGATTTCGTGGCTGATAATAATGTCCTGACACCGGAAGGGAATGTGGAGTCGGTGATGCTGCGGGAACATATTGATGCCTTGCTGGGGGACTTAAAGGAACGGGAGCGGCAGGTTATTGTCCTGCGGTTTGGTCTGGAAGATGGCCATCCCAGAACCCTGGAGGAAGTCGGCAAAGAGTTTAAGGTCACCAGAGAGCGAATCCGTCAGATTGAGGCGAAAGCGTTACGGAAACTGCGCAATCCGGTCAGAAGCAAACGAATACGGGATTTTTTGTAATGAACAGGCGGAATTATCAAAAAGAATTAGAAGCAATCATAACGAAGGTCACCAGTGAGAGTCGGATTCCCCGGCTCTTATTGCATAGCTGCTGTGCACCCTGCAGCAGTTACGTACTGGAATATTTGTCGCAGTATTTCGCGATTACAGTATTTTACTATAACCCGAATATTTTCCCCCGGGAAGAGTATGAGAAGCGGGCCGAAGAGCAGCGGCGTCTGATCGAAGCCCTGCCGGCGGTTCATCCGATTCACCTGGTGGTCGGGGATTATGAGCCGGAATGCTTTTTCCAGCGGGCCAGAGGGCTGGAGCAGGTTCCGGAAGGGGGCGAACGGTGCTTTCGGTGCTACCGGCTGCGGCTGGAAGCGGCGGCCCGGCTGGCCAGGGAAGGCGGCTATGATTATTTCACTACCACGTTGACGATCAGTCCCCTTAAGGATGCCGGTAAACTTAATGAAATCGGCGCGGAACTGGCAGAAGGCACAGCTATGTATTTACCTTCGGATTTCAAGAAAAAGGGCGGCTATCAGCGCTCAATTGAGTTGTCAAAACAGTATGGACTATATCGTCAGGATTTTTGTGGATGCGTATACTCCCATCGTTAAACGGCGGAAAGAATCCGGTGGTTTAGCTTGACACATGACTTTATTTGTAATAAAATTTTATTAAGGATTCGTATCATGGTACGGGTGCGCAAAAGGGAATATAAACTAATTAAGAAGGAGAATGTACTATGCTTAGTAAAACTTTAAAAGTAGTAAATCCATCAGGCTTACATTTAAGACCGGCGGGAGTTCTGTCGCAGACGGCGATGAAATTTAAATGTGATGTAATTATTGAAAGTGGGGAGAAGCGTGTCATTGCCAAAAGTGTCTTGAATGTAATGGCAGCAGGCATTAAAACCGGCGCGGAGATTACATTGATTTGTGATGGCGAGGATGAAGCAGAAGCAATGGAAGTTATCAGCAAGGCAATCGAGGGCGGACTTGGGGAGATGTAAGCCGTCGAGTCAATGATTCATGACTAAAGTCACGAGCTTGTAAAAGCTCGACATTGAATGATAGAGGACTGTCCGGGTGGGCAGTCCTTTTTGCGCGATAGAAAGGTGTTAAAAATCAAGGTATTTTTTCTGCTTAATCGCATTCTCCAGAGCATTGGATGGTAGATAGCTCCTGATTGTATCTAACATGGCATCGCGAGAGTAATCAGGAAAACAGGAACATAGTTTCCTGATTCGATAACGAAGGGATGAGAGTGAAAAATTTAACTCCTCTGCTATTTTTTCCTGCGTTGTTTTGTGAAGCAGTAACTGAAGAATCTGGAGATCCAGATAGTCGGAACTCATTAGTAGCTTTTCCAGTGACAGAATAAGTGCAATGGGAGTATCACTGTAAAAATTGACATCAGCAGACTCATTTTCCTGGTTGTTTAAATATGATGGAGTTGGTGATGTCTCCTTTTTGCCTGTGGATTCCCTGATTTTCAAGGTACATTTGATCAATACGTTGACAGTTAATTGCGGATTTTTTGATAAAAAAGAGCAGGTATTTACGGCCTGCTGGCCAAGCATACGATAGTCCTGCGCTACGCTGGTTATAGAAGGCTGAATGAACTGCGAAAGAAAAAAATCTCCAAAGCTTACAAGATGTAAATCTTGGGGAATGGATATCCCATGCTCAAGCAAAAAATGCAGCAGATGTATGGCAACGGCGTCGTTTGCGCAGATAATGGCATCGTAATTCCGAATCCGACTCCAAATCTGGTTGGTACAGGTAGTGACAGACCCAAAATTATAATAAATATCTTTCTTCCATGAAAAACAGCTGCATTTGACCATATCGGCATATGAATTCGGATTGGCTCCGAAGAAGGCAATGTGTTGGTCGCCTATTTCCTCCAGATAGGAGAGCAGAGTGTACATACTGTTGCGATAATCCATCAGGATGCTGCTGGCGCCATTCGCGAGATAAAATTTCTGATCACTCGTTACCAGAAGGCACAAAAAGCCTTTGTAAAGTATGCTGGAGGTAATCCGATTGATCCAATTGATCGAAGTACCCACAACGATAATAACATTCTTTCCGTTATCAGGT
>Ga0154000_1000379_pt1 | contig 12286 bp, 14 predicted proteins | sample TSNC084MetaG_FD_104674 | JGI IMG/M metagenome (GOLD analysis project Ga0154000, IMG submission 104674) | Attine ant fungus gardens microbial communities from North Carolina, USA - TSNC084 MetaG | ecosystem: Host-associated > Fungi > Mycelium > Unclassified | place: USA: North Carolina, Lumber... | reverse complement strand
TTTTGATCTGTGAATATCCGACCTTTACTTACATTATTGAACACGCGACTTAAAAACCAAAAACAAATTATCAACGGTATAACATTGACAGCATACATGGTGGAAAGCCCAATCTGTGTTATTAAATCAATCTTTTCACCGTCATAGGCAATCACTCGAACCTCATCATTCATAGATACCGTAGGCCCGCGAGAAGTCCAATTACGATTCTCTTCAGAGTAAATAGCACTATTATATGTTCCTGTACTTGTATGCAGGATGAAAGTCTGTCGCCCAATAAAACTCAAAACTAAACCTGCCACAAAAAATAACATCATAATATAACAAATGTATTTCATGAAGTGGGCGGCAGATTTTGCAAAGGGTTCGTTGATAAGTTTCTTGATTTTCTTCATGTTTATCTCTCCTTACTATTGAGTTATGTTTATCACCTCAAGACGAAGATATCACGATTATTCTAAAATGTCAATAATTATTTAATGATTAACATTAAATAGCTAAGGGAAACGGTAAAAGGCTCAATAATACTACTCAATAGTAAGGAGAGATGCCCGTTTGTAAATCGAGACGCAATTTTTGTAATCGGAGAATCCACCCCTCTTTTGCCCTATATGTGTGTTGACGAGGGATTGCGGCGCAGACTGGAAACCAAGCTGATTACCAAAATCCTGACCTTTAACGCAGCTTAACCCCTTTAGCCTGTGCGGGAGTGTGAACCCCTTTCCATGCTCCCGGTACGATCTATAACTACGATAAGGTTTACAATGCTTCTGTTGGTCAGGCAAATGTTACCATACAACAAAACGACGCAATGCCATATTCACTTGAAATCCTTAATTTAGATGGTATTACTATTGAAAAACAATCAGACATTTATCAGTTTGCGGGCCGGTATGAAACAGGTCAATCCGTTATAAAGGTTAACCTAATTGGCGTCAACATAAATGAATATCAGAACATGGACGCCGTATCACTTTTGATTGTACAAGATGGCTTTTCCTTAAATACCAGCGAGTGCGTAATAAGTTTGAAAGCCGCCGAACAATACGGCCTATCTGTGGGTAATTATATTTCTGTAAACGTACAGGAGCAAGAACACATTTTTCAAATTGCCGCAATAGCCGAGCCAAACAGAACTTTTTATGAAGAAAAAGGAAACTTTCAAATTCTTATTCCTTTGGAAGATGCAAATACAATCAATGGAACGGTTCAAATGGCTACAAAGACAAGACTAAAAGCTATCGATTTAGGTTTGACTGCTGTTATTGAGCAGTTACAAACTCAAAATGTCAGCTTCACGGTTTTTGAAGGTGAGGAATTTGAGCAGTTGCACTACAATCTTTCTACTATCGCAAGCGTACTGCTTATTATCGTTATCATTGTTATTCTGATTGGGGCATATATACTGTACTCACTCGTCAAGCAGATTATGGTTGACAGGCTTCCGATTATTGGAACATTCCGCAGCGTAGGCGCAAGCCGAGGAAAGGTAATCAATATTCTGCTGTTGGAATTTCTCTCTTACGGGCTTATCGGAACAGTTTTAGGGTTGTTAGTAGCTGTGACGCTCTTGCCGTTCATTGCGGATTTGTTCAATCAATACAAGGAATTTGGTGTTGTGACGGAAGTCACATACAACTTTGGATATGGTATTGTCGCTGCATGCATTGGATTGCTTTTGCCGGTTCTTTCCGCATTATCCTATAGTGCAAGCCATATCGGAAAGATACCTTGATACAGACATTGCGGCTGTTACAACGAAAAAGTACATTGAGGAACAAATTGCGGCTGTTGATACCATGATTGGCATGTTATTTGCCTGTGTGGTATTGGGTGCAATCATCATTGTATGCGGCATAGTAAGCAATTTGATTGTATCATTTATTGGGCGCAAAAAGGAATATGCCGTGATGTATAGCGTTTGCATGAGCAAACGCCAGCTTATGAACATGCTGCTTAGGGAGTTTTTGTTTTCCTGTATTTCCATATGCTTGTATCATAATAGGAATACTGCAACCGGCCCGGTATAAGGGCAAAAATAAAATAATGAAAGCTATCACATTACACAGAGTACCGCCCATGAGGACAAAGGGGCGGTATTTCTGTTTGGGATAGCTTTACTTCGGGCCAAATTGGCCCGAAGTGGAAAGGAGGGAAACACAATCCCCGCCGGGTCTGACTGAAAAGTGAGGCCCTTTTTTCATGCCAAAAAACACAAGGAGGTAAAGACCGCATGGCGAAAAACGAGCCAAACAAGCCGGACGATATAAAAACCGCGCCGGCAAATGAAACACCAACGGAGCAGACCGCGCCTGTTAGTGAGCCTTTAGCGGCTGACAAACAAGCCGAAGCCCCGGAAGTAGACACCGACAAAGCGGCAACACGCCCCGGCCCCGGTGATGATGTTGTCGTTTCTTTCGATAAAATCAATGAGATTATATCGGAGAAAAAGGCGGCGAAAGCACAGGAGGCCGAACAGCCCGCGCCGGATAAAAAGGAACAAGAGGCCCCTGCCAAGCAAGCGCGGCGCGGGAGGCCCCCGAAAGCGGATAAGGCCGACAAGCCGGATAAGGAGCCGAAGCCGGAACAAGCGTCCAAAGCCGAAAAATCGGCAAAGACCCCAAAATCCGCAGGGAAACAGGCCCCGGCAAAAGAAGAAGCCCCGGCCCCGGAACCGCCGCCCGAACCGAGGGAGGCCCCCCGTTCCGGCGAAAAGGAAGAGGTTGTATATCTCAATCTTTCCGAGCTTTACCCATTCAAAGACCACCCTTTTGAAGTAAAAAATGATGATGAAATGCGGGCAATGGTGGAAAGCGTCAAGGACAAAGGCGTAACACAGGCCGCCATTGTCCGGCCCCGCGAGGATGGCGGCTATGAAATCGTATCGGGCCACCGCCGCCAGATGGCAAGCGAACTCGCCGGATTTACAAACATGCCCTGTATTGTCCGCAACCTGACGGACGAACAGGCCATCACGCAGATGGTGGAGGACAATACCACCCAACGCGAAAGCATTTTGCCGAGTGAAAGGGCCAAAGCCCTAAAAATGCAGTTGGAGGCTATCAAACAACAAGGGGCGCGTACCGGGAACGGGCAACGCTCCAATGAGATTGTAGCCGAGCGAAACAAAATGACGGTGAAGCAGGTGCAAAGGTATATCAAGCTGAATGACCTTGTGCCGGATTTGCTGAAAATGGCGGACGAGAAAAAAATCGCGTTTACCCCCGCCGTTGAACTGGCCTTTATCAAGCCCAAAAATCAACGGTATATTGCCGTTGCAATCGAGGGCCAGCAATCGGCCCCGTCACTTTCACAGGCACAGCGCATGAGGGAACTCGACCAAAAGAACCTGTTACAACCCGATATGATTGACGGTATTATGCTGGAAGAAAAAAAGGAGGCAGACAAAGTGATTTTATCAAGCCAGGAATTGGGGCAGTATTTTGGCAAGGACAAGACCCCCCGCGAAATGAAAGATACCATTATGAAGCTGCTTGAAGAAAACAAGGACAAGCTGAAAGACATTTCCGCGCCGGAAAAGAAAACCGAGCAGGAAAAATAAAGCCTTTCCCCCACGACTTCGGGCCAACTTGGCCCGAAGTCTGGTAAACTGGCGAAAGGAGGAATTGTCATAGGCGGTGTAACAAAAGAGCAGATTGCACAGGCAAAATCCATTGATTTGTTGAGTTACCTACAAGCCAACGAGCCGGGCAATCTGAAAAAATCCGGCATGAATGAATATAGACTTGTTGACCATGACAGTCTGAAAATCAGCAATGGCCGCTGGCATTGGTTCAGCCGGGGCATAGGCGGTAAAACGGCTTTAGACTATCTAATCCATGTGCAAGGCATGGCGTTTGTAGAGGCCGTTAAACTGCTGACAGACGACAGGAGCGTGGATTTTTCTTTTCAGCCGGTAAAGAACTTTTCACCTAAAGAGCCGGAGCGCAAACCGTTTACCCTACCGGCTGCAAGCAAAGATAACAGCCGTGTCATAGCCTATCTTGCGGGGCGCGGCATTGACTGTGAGATTATCGACCTGTGTATCACGCAAAAAATTCTATATGAAAGCGTCAAAGGCCACAATGCCGTATTTGTCGGTATGGATATGAACAACGCGGCCCGGTTCGCCTGTATGCGCGGAACGCAGGGCAGCTTTAAGCAAGAAGTAACAGGGAGCGACAAACGGTTTAACTTCTGCTTACGTCCATCAGACCCGGCAAGCCGATTTTTAGCTGTGTTTGAAAGCCCTGTTGACGCTCTTTCTTTTGCCACAATCCGCAAGATGGGTAAAAGCGCATGGGATAGTTTTCATTATTTATCGCTTGGCGGCACTTCACCGTTGGCGCTTGTACAATATCTGCAAGACCATTCCCATATCAATCATGTGTATCTATGCCTGGACAAAGACCGGGCGGGCTATGAGGGGATGGCGAAAATTGAGCAGACGGTTTTATCAGATAACGCGCTGAAAAAACGCATATCCGCGCTAATATCTGAACCGCCCACGATAGGCAAGGACTACAACGAGGCGCTTCAATCGCTAATAAAACAGAATAAGGAACAAGCAAGGAACAGCCGTCCGCACAATCGGGCGGCTGTTTCACGTTAAGGAGGCTATGACCATGAAACGACCATTAGCATATATAACCGCCGCATGGAGCGGCGAACATAAAACGGACAGCGAACAGGCGGCGCAGTATTGCCGGGCGGTATACGAGGCGGGATTTTCCCCGGTCTGCCCTACACTCTATTTGCCGCTATTTCTAAATGATGAAATCCCGGAGGAACACAAAAGCGGTATTGACATGGGGCGCGACCTGTTGCGCCGGGCGCATGTGCTTGTTGTTTGCGGCGGTACGGTGGACGAGGCCGTAAAAAGCGATATAGCCGTTGCCGGGCGGCTGAAGATTACCGCGACAACCCTTGACGGTATTCTGACGATTAAGGAGCAGGGCCGGGCGAAAGCCAATGAGGAACCATTCTAAGCCACTTCGGGCCAAGTTGGCCCGAAGTGAAAGGAGGTTGATTGTATAGCGACAAAAACAAAAGCCCCGCCGATTATGGAGAATGAGCATGTAAAAGAACTTTTGGCAATCATGCGGGAAAATAACGCACCATCTACCAAAGATTTTCTTGCCGTTCTTCAACAGGTGGGCGCAATGGAAAAACAGCTTGACGCGGCGGTAAAGGAACTCGCCGCCATGCGGCGGGAACTGCAAGAGGCACAGGAGCAAAACCACCCTGTAAAAACCGCCATGCAAAAGGCGGTTATCACCATGCAGGGCCAAGTGTTGGATTTGCGGGATAAGTTAGCGGAGTTAAAGCAAAACGTCATAGACGGTTGCAAAAACGCCGTTGCCGCCTTTAAGGAAAACGGGATAAGCGCGCTTGACAATATCGCCCGGTTTTTCAAGATTAAACCCATTCTTGAAAACATGCGGGATAATCTTACTAATAATATCCGGTTTGACGATAAGGCCATAGCCAAAATTGAGGCCATCAGCGCGGAATATCACGAAGCCGGGCGGCATGTAAAAAACATGGGCCGGGCCATGATTGGCAAGGAGGCCATACAGGAGGCGAAGCCCCCCGGCAAGCTGGCGGCGGCTATCTCATACCCATTCCGGGCCGAGCGTTCCCACTTCGCCGCCATGAAAAAAAGTGTGGAAAAAGCTATCGGTAACTTGGCCCGGCTGGAAGAACGGGCAGAGAAAAAGCCATCTATTAAAGAGGCTATTCAGACCCATAATGAAAAGATTGCACAGGCGAAAAAGGACGCTCCCGCCCCGGAACGGCCCCGCCCCGCCAATGCGGAGCGGTAAAAGACTTCGGGCCAACTTGGCCCGAAGTCCTCCCGCCTGTAATACTTGCCATAAGTGGCGCGAAAGGAGGTTTATATGCAGGAAGATGTTGAACGCCGGACGGTTGCGCTATCCGTCAATGCGTCAAAGCTGACAGGCCGGGTACTGGCAAAGGCTATAACGGCCCTGCTTCGCAAGATACAAAAGGAACATCACAAGGCGCAGACCCCGCAGGGCAAGCAGAGCGTTAAAAAGCTGATGAACCACGGTGTTACCACAAACAGCTTGCCGCTTGACGGTGAAACCCGGCTTTTTGACCAAGTGGCCCGGAAATACAATGTTGATTATGCTTTTTATAAAACCGGGCCGAATAAGCACCTGTTATTTTTCAAGTCCGGGCAAGCTGACGCGATAACCGCCTGTTTTTCAGAGTATACAAAGCTGATGATGAACAGGGCCAAAAGCAAGCGACCGTCTATTGTTCAGACGATTAAAGACTTTGCCGACAAGGCCCGTTCAAAACCGCGTGAGCATGAGCGCAAGAGGGAGGCGGCGCGTGATGAACGATAAAATCAGAAAATATATTGTGCCGAATATTCCCTACCTGTTTATATGTTGGATTTTTCTAAAACTCGGCACAGCGTACCGCATGGCCCCCGGCGCAGACTTCGCGCATAAGCTGACCGGCATAATGCAGACCATAGGCCCGGCCTTTCAGAATATCGCGCCGGGCCTTAACGGTATGGATTGGCTGATAGGCATTGCCGGGGCCGTAATTATCCGGCTTGTCGTGTGGAATAAGGCAAAAAAGGCGAAGAAGTTTAGGCGGGATATAGAATACGGCTCGGCCCGGTGGGGAACGGAAAAGGACATAAAGCCGTTTGTAGACCCGGTTTTCAAAAACAATGTTATCCTCACAGGCACAGAATATCTTACCATGAACACCCGGCCCAAAAACCCGGCAAATGCCCGAAACCTTAACGCCTGTATTATCGGCTCGTCCGGCTCCGGCAAAACAAGGTTTTGGCTGACCCCGCAACTGTTACAGGCCCATTCAAGCTATGTTGTGGTAGACCCGAAAGGCGGCATTTTAGGCCAAGTGGGTACTTTCCTAAAAAAGCAGGGCTATAAAATCAAGGTTTTCAATTCGATTGATTTTGCCCGAAGTATGCACTATAATCCGCTGGCCTACATCAAGACGGAAAGCGACATTTTGAAGTTTGTAAACGCCCTTATCGAAAACACAAAGGGCGACGGAAAAGAGGGAGATCCGTTTTGGACGAAAAGCGAAACGCTTTTGTATTGCGCTTTAATCGGGTATATCGTGTTTGAGGGGCCGGAGGAAGAAAGAAATATCAATACCCTTGTAGATATGATTAACAGCATGGAAACAAAGGAAGATGATGATAATTTCAAAAATGCTGTTGACTACATGTTTATGGGGCTGGAAAAACGCAAGCCTGACCACTTCGCCGTAAGGCAGTATAAAAAATACAAACTGGCAAGCGGCAAAACCGCGAAAAGCATTTTAATTAGTTGTGGCGCGAGGCTGGCCCCGTTTGACATTGGGCAGCTTCGGGAGATTATGAGTTATGACGAAATGGAACTTGACCGCATGGGCGACAGGAAAACCGCGACATTCTTCATCATTTCCGACACAGACACGACCTACAACTTTATAGTTGCCCTTGCCTTTTCTCAAATGTTCAACCAATTATGTGAACGCGCAGACAATAAGCATGGTGGCAGATTGCCCCATCATGTGCGGGTACTTTGGGATGAGGCCGCGAATACGGGCCAAGTGCCACAGCTTGAAAAACTTGTTGCCGTTATCCGCTCCCGCGAAATATCCCTTTGCCTGTTTTTGCAGGCACAGTCACAACTCAAAGCCTTATATAAAGACCACGCTGAAACCATCATGGGTAATATGGACAGCGTGATTTTTCTTGGAGGCCGGGAACACTCCACGATTAAAGAATTGTCGGAGGTTTTGGGGAAAGAAACAATCTCCATGCAGACCGAGGGCCGCACAAGAGGCCAATCCGAAAGCTACAATCAAAATATGCAACGGCTTGGCAAGGAACTAATGACAATGGACGAATTGACTACAATGGACGGTAACAAGTGCATTTTACAGCTTCGGGGCTTGCGCCCTTTTTTATCGCCCAAATATGATTTGAAAAACCACCCGAACTACAAGTACACCGCCGAGGCTGACAAGAAAAACGCCTTTGACGCGGAGCGGCTTGTAAACCGCCGTATGAAACGGCCTGACCCTAACGAGCAATACACAGTTTACGAAGTAAGCGCGGAGGACGCCGCCGCCATAGACGAGGACGAGGACATTCTCAACTATGACGATATAGACGACCCCGAAGCGTTTGCATAACTTCGGGCCAAGTTGGCCCGAAGTGACAGCCGCCAGAAATGGCGGTTTTTTTGTACCCGAAAATAAAACAAAAAAACGGAGGTAATTGATTATGGGATTCTTTTCAAGTGCTGTAACTACCCTGCAAACCCTTGTTGTCGCTTTAGGTGCGGGCCTTGCCGTGTGGGGAGTCATTAACCTTTTGGAAGGTTATGGCTCCGATAACCCAGCCGCAAAATCACAGGGTATCAAGCAGCTCATGGCCGGGGGCGGTGTAATTTTGCTTGGCACGACCTTAGTGCCTTTGCTGTCTACCTTGTTTTAAGGAGGGCCTATGGATTTTCTCACCGATTGGATAACCGATTGGCTGAAAGGCTTGCTGATTGACGGTATTTTAGGCAATCTAAGCGGCCTTTTTGACAACGTAAACAACCAAATCGGAGAGATAGCTACACAGGTGGGAACTTCCCCGGCGGCATGGAACGCCGGGGTATTCTCACTCATACGGCAACTTTCCGAAACGGTTGTATTGCCTATCGCCGGGCTGATTTTAACCTTTGTGGCGACCTACGAACTGATACAGCTAATTGTTGAAAAGAACAACTTGCATGACTTGGACACATGGCTGTTTTTCAAGTGGGTATTCAAAACCTTTGTAGCCATTATGATACTGTCAAATACCTTTAACGCTGTAATGGCGGTATTTGATGTATCGCAACATGTTATAAACAACGCCGCAGGGCTGATTAGCGGCAATACGGCGGTTACACCGGACATGATGGCAACGCTGGAGGCCGATTTACAGCTAATGGATATAGGGCCGCTTCTTGGCCTGTGGCTTCAATCCTTTGTTATCCAAATAGTTGTAGTGGCAATCAATATTGTTGTTTTCGTCATTGTGTACGGCAGAATGTTGGAAATATATCTGCTTTCCAGCTTGGCCCCTATTCCCTTTGCAACGCTTAGTAACCGGGAGTTTGGGAGCATGGGCCAAAACTATTTCAAAAGCCTGTGCGCCGTTGGCTTTCAAGGGCTTCTCATGCTTGTGTGCGTGGCGATCTACGCCGTAATGGTACAGAGCGTTGCGACAAGCGGCGACCCTATCGGCGCAATATGGACGTTAGTAGGCTATACGGTGCTTTTGTGCTTCACCATGTTTAAGACCGGGAGCCTTGCAAAATCAGTATTTGCGGCGCATTGACGAACTTCGGGCCAAGTTGGCCCGAAGTGAAAGGAGGCGCACATGCCGCGAAGATACGCGCCGGATGGTACGCCGCTATTTAACGGCAAGAGGCCGGAAGATTTTACAGAGAGCGACGCCCGGCAATTTCTGGACGATACCAAAACCTATTTGAGCAAAAAGGAGCATTTTAATATGAGCGACGAAAAAACATCACTTCCGCAGGAAACGGAACAGGAGGCCGAAAACGCGGCTATGCCGCTAAAGCTGGATGTTACCGTCCGGCCTATTGAGCCGAAAGGCAACCTTGTGGCCTTTGCCAGCTTGAAAATCAACGACTGTTTTGTGATTGACGATTTCAAGGTTTTGCAGAACAGCAAGGACAACAGCCTGTTTGTCGGTATGCCGAGCAAGCCGGACAAAAACAGTACAACCGGGTACAGGGATACGGCGCGGCCTATCACAAAAGAGTTTAGAGCCGAGTTGACCGGGGCCGTTGTCGCGGCCTATCACGCGGAGGTTGAAAAGTTACAGGCCCGCGCCGCCGCCGTTGCCGCCCCGGAAAAGCAATCCATTCCCGAACAGCTTGCCGAGGGTGCGAAACAGGCGGCAAAGGACAACGCCGCCCGTCCTGCCCCGGCAAAAGGCAAGGCGAAAAATGCGGAACGGTAATATGGTAACTTCGGGCCAAGTTGGCCCGAAGTTGGAAAGGAGGCGATAAAATTATGGCGCGAAGATTGCCGAAATATGACGCGGCCTGTCAATATGGCGGCAAGCTGATAGGCCGTTGTACGGTTGCGGACAGTAACGCCTATGTTGCCCTTATGGAGCAATGCGGCGGCAGCGCGGCCCGCGTTTTGCGGGAATATTCCTATTTTTCATCAGAACTGAAAGCGATTTTAGAAAAAGTGGCGGCTATACAGGCCGGGCAAACCCGCGCCGCGCCGGGAACATCAAGCATGTTTACAAGTCCGAAGCAATCGCCCTGGGGCGAGGTGCAGACCTGCGACACCCTATGCCCCGGCGTGTTTATGGTAAGCACCGCCAGTCATGGCGGTACAATGATTTCAAAAGAAGTAGCCGACTTGCTTTCACCCGCCGCCCGGAAATGCGGCTTCAAGCAGAGCGGCTATTTTTGTTTTGAGGAAGATAGCCAAGAAAGCGTTGCCCTGCGGGAACTTCTGGACAAAAAGCTGTGGGCCGTTCCTGACCGCATAAAGAACAAGGCGGCGTTTGAGGAAAATATCAACAATTCCATTCGGGAGTATAACCCGGAATATTGGAGGTCGCGGCAGAGCGGCATTGAAAAGGCGCAAATCCGGCAGAAACAGGCCCCGGCCCACTATGCGGAACGCTGATAACTTCGGGCCAACTTGGCCCGAAGTTGGAAAGGAGGGATTTTACCATTGGCATATGTTAGCGTACCAAACGATTTATCGAAAGTAAAAACGAAACTGGCCTTTAACCTGACGAAACGCCAGCTAATATGTTTTGGCGCGGCGGCGGTTATCGGCATACCGGCCTATCTTTTCACCCGCTCCGCTATCGGCGGCACAGGGGGCATGATTTTAATGATTGTTCTCATGCTCCCCTGTTTTTTACTCGCCATGTATGAGCGTGACGGTTTACCCTTTGAAAAGGTTTTGAGAAATATTGTCCGCTCCACTTTTTTGTGGCCCCGGACAAGGCCATACAAGACCGCAAATATTTACGCCTATTTGAGTGGCCGAAAGGAGGCTATACAGCTTGACAAAAACAAAAAAGCGCCTGCCCGTACCCGCAAGAAGCCGGGCGCGTAAAAAGCGCGGGCCGCAATCGGCACAGCAGACCATACCCTACCGCGAAATGCTGAAAGACGGTATTTGCAAGGTGCGGGAGGGTTATTACACGAAAAGCATTGAATACGAGGATATAAACTATGCCGTTGCTTCGTCTGACGACCAAAGCACTATTTTTGACGGTTATTGTTCATTCCTCAACTATTTTGACGCGGCCTTGCCGTTTCAAATGTCATTCATCAATCACCGTTCCCGCCCGGAAAACCGTTACAGCGTGAACATACAGCCGCAAGAGGACGATATGAACAGCATACGCGGGGAGTTTACCGAAATGCTGGAAAATCAGATAAGCCGGTCGAACAACGGCATTATGCGCTCCAAATATATCACGTTTGGCATACAAGCGGACGGGATCGGAACGGCCCGGCCCCGCTTGGAGCGTATTGAGGCCGATATTGTGGGGAACTTCAAAAAGTTGGGCGTACAATCCCGGTCACTTTCCGGGCGTGAACGGCTGGAAGTGATACACAGCCAGCTACACCCCGGCGGGAAAGAAAAGTTTATTTTCTCTTGGGATATGATACCCAAAACCGGGATGGGTACAAAGGATTTTATAGCCCCGACCAGTTTTGACTTCCGGCAAAGCCGCGCCTTTCGTGTCGGTACGACTTGGGGCGCGGCTTCGTATATGCAGATTATGGCGTCCGAACTTTCCGACAAGCTGTTAGCGGAACTCTTGGAAGTAGACGCGGAAATGACGATTACCATGCACATTCAAACGGTAGACCAGACAAAGGCCATTAAAACCGTTAAGGCCAAAATGAGCGATATTGACCGCATGAAGATGGACGAGCAGAAAAAAGCAGTTAGAAGCGGCTATGATATTTTGCGCCCAGATAGGGTGTAGTAAGAAGTTGATTAGGCTCAACCCCGCACGATAACGCGGGAAACGACCTGTCCAACCGAAAGGCGAAAGCTGACACGGGAACATAGCATGACAGGAAAGCGGTAAGTTGCCTTATACACAAGGGCACGACTGAACTGCAACGTTAAGCTGATATGAGGATAAACCTACAGAATGTATAAGGCGAGTTTCAAGTCCCCGTTTAGCCCGGGTGGAGGAATGTGTATGTACCTGCCACAAATGGCGGTATCA
>Ga0154000_1000378_pt1 | contig 12288 bp, 7 predicted proteins | sample TSNC084MetaG_FD_104674 | JGI IMG/M metagenome (GOLD analysis project Ga0154000, IMG submission 104674) | Attine ant fungus gardens microbial communities from North Carolina, USA - TSNC084 MetaG | ecosystem: Host-associated > Fungi > Mycelium > Unclassified | place: USA: North Carolina, Lumber... | reverse complement strand
TCCCTGTACTGGTAAACCAAACACTGCAGGCAATCGCATCGTATTTACCTGTTAGCTCTCCGGCATTCGTCTTCTGTGCATTAATGCCGATACCCATTCCCATATGGACACCCCCTAATCTATAACTAACCGGTCATACGCAACCGTGCGCTTTTCCCTGCTGACATTCCTTGGTACAGATTTGCTTACTTAATAAAGCAGCGGAAGCTGTCTTATACTACCGTGGATTACTTTGTCTGGTAGGGCTTGCTTTATAAGAGCAGGGCAAACAAGCATCACAATCTTGTCTGGCTTGGAAAAGATAGGGACGGCATTGTAAGATATGCAGGGATGCGGGAAACGTATGACCCGCCCGGACAGCGAACCCTTTAAATGTGATGAATGTGGAAACTATGCTCGTAATGCCATCAACCCAAACTTGAATAGAACTCCTTGATAGTATTTATATCGTTTGTCTTTGCATCTATCGGCAACGACTCCCATATAGTATCTTTATACGGAACCGTTGACATATCACCAACACGTGAATCTATTATTGACACGATTCCTGAATCCTGCTTATTTCTGATTAACCGACCAATTCCTTGTTTCAATTTAATAACCATTTCCGGTACTGAAACTTCCATCAAAGCATCTTCACTTATGCTTCTTTTATAATCAATAATTGGTTCAGGTACAGGAAACGGAAGCTTAAAAATAATTAAATTTGATAACGTTTTCCCTTCAATACTAATTCCTTCCCAATATGATCCGGCTCCTAATAAAACGGAATTAACATCTTTTTTAAATTCTTTCAAAACCTCATTTTGCGATGCACCATTACTTTGAATTAGAACCTTGTAAGAAGTATGTTCTTTCAACAATCGGTATACTTCTTGCATGTCTCTTTTTGCCGTAAAAAGGATTAATGCTTTTCCTTCGGTTATATCTAAGAGCTTAATTATTTCCTTTACCCCTGCATCAATAAAAGCTCGTCTATTTTTACTTGGATGTGGCATATTTTCCGTATAATAAATCATCGCTCTCGTTTTATAATCAAAAGGAGAAATCTTAGGTTCACAAACAACGCCACTTTTTACCGGATAGTTTATATTGGCAATAAAATAATTGTAATTTTCTTCGTAGCATTCACTTTTACCACTCGTTAGTGTTGCCGATGTTAAGATTGTTTTAAAGTCAGAATCATTAAAAAAAAGTTGTTCGGTTAGCCTATTAACATTCTTCGGACATTTTGAAACAATGATTCCATTTTTACCTCTTCCTTTAATATTCATCCAAAAAATATCTTCACTAGATATTTTTTGCAAGGACTCAAAGAAATCTTTATGACCTTCTATTTTATCTACTACATCTTCAGCATTTCTGCTTCTATAAGTAACCTCCATTCCAAATTGCATTGATATTCCTAAATAAATATCATTAAGACTATTTATTAACTCTGCTAATTCACTTATCTTATTACTCACTGAATATCTTTCGATTTCTCTATCATCATTCTTAGCTTTCGCATCCTGCTTGGATATTTGACTTTGAAAGTTTAAAAACACAGCATCCAGTGCTTTATAATAACGTGTAATATTCTTATCTAAAGTGTTCCCCAGGCTACTATTCACCTTCCTGGCTTGCTCAATGGCACCTGTACATTCTATATAACTCAATTCACTTGTATATGAATTTCTAACTCTGCTCTCCAAATTATGTACTTCATCAACAATAACATACTCAAATTTATCAGTTAATAGCTCCTTAGAACAACTCCTTCTCTTCCTCATATTCATCGCCAACAAATCTTGATTACAGAGAATAAAACCTTGGGTATTCAACATCTCCATCCGTAATTTATAGTAAAAACAGTAGTTTTTATAAGGACACTTTTGTCTGCAAAAAACCGGATTATATTCTCTAACATTAATTTTCTTCCAGATATCATCCGATATCTCCATATTCCAGTTTGTTTTCTCATACCCGCCTTTTTCTATTTCCAAATAAACATTATATTCTTCTGAATCTTTATCCTTTCCAAAAAAATATTCTTCAAATCTATTTCTGCACAAAAAATGATTTTGACCTTTTGCAATTGCTATTTCTGGATAATACTTCAATATACTTTCAATTATCTCTATATCCTTTGCCAATTGCTCTTGCAGTGCAATTGTAGATGTAGCAATAATAATAGGCTTTTTATATCGTTTATGATAATATAATAATGGTACTATATACGCAAATGATTTCCCTATTCCCACACCAGCTTCGACTAAAAGGTGCTTTTTATCTTGCATTGATTGGACAATTTCACATGACATAACCCATTGACCCTCTCTTTCCTCAAATCCTTGATTTGGCGCTAAGTCAAGAAAAAATGAGAAAACATCTTCTCCAATACTTTTAAAAGTTTCTTTTCTAACCTTTAAATCTTCTTTATCCCAAAGACTGTATGCCATCTTTCTCCTTCTCGTAATCCCGTCTCAAGTTGCCATTACATATTTTAACATAAAAACACGCAAAAGTATACACCTGCCGAACTTCTGTTCTTTTTCCAGTTCTTTTTACTAGCAATTCCATTATGAAGGCTACAATGTACTAATGAAAGCTTATACTACCAGCCGCTCGCTCCGCATCGCGACCGTTTGGCTCCGCCAAACCGACCGTTGGAGTTCGCCGTATGCAATTACCTTCCCTTTATGCTAAAGTGCCAAAATAAATAAGTGTTTTTTATTACTTCATTTAATTCAGAGTTTCATGTATTTTAAGTCCATTACCTTTTAGCCTCTGGCTTATGAGAAAGGGGCACCATGTCTGAACATATGCTTTATTGCTAATATGGCAAAAACTCTCTTTGTCTCTGCAACCCTCTCGCCTCTCGTGCGATTTGCTCGTTGATATCCTTTTCTTTCTGATTAATCCAAACCTTACCGGCCTGCATCTTCTTTACCACCCATTCAAAATTCTTTTCAAGAAATTTCTCCTCTTTTAACAGAAAGGGGGATATTACTTCTAAAAATGAGCCTACTTCAGATTTTTTGTACATTGCTGCAACTTGACGAGTATTCCCACTCCATCTATTTCCCATCTCAAGACGCGGCATTTTCTTCCAATAAGCCTGTTCTGTTTTACTCTCGATTATAAAATCATAACCAAAACTATTGATTACTTGGAAAAAGCTATTATATACATTTTCAAAATTACTTTTTGTATTTTCAATTGATATTTCTTGAAAATCATTTTTGCTAAACCTATAATTCAAGTCCGTCAAGCAGTAGCACCCAACTGTCTCCATGAATTTCCTTACCTTAATGGAGAATTTTATAGGGTAAGCATATCTTCCATTCCTAATTGAAAAGAAAATGGCTGTTCCACTTACCTGTTCAATTCTTATATCTGAATCAGCCATACTTTTCCTAAAGTATGGCAACATTTTTGCAATATAATTAATATTATCCATCATTTTAAGTGTCTCCACATCAAAAATCCCATTATTTTTTGCAACCATATCCCACATGAATGGGTGATTGCTTAATAACCAATCTGCGGTCTCTTTGTGGCAAATTAATAGCATATTTCCAACAGTATTGTAATGCCTTTTCGCCGCTAGATACAATTCACCAAACTTAAGTTTTAGACAATTGTATTTCTCAAAAACTTCTTCTATCTTTCCTCCGCTTTTGACATAACTATTCTTTAGTAAATTCAACTGGCGCAGTGTATCTTTGATATTATGATACAATTTGTATGGTAACATTATCTCAAAATTATTAAACTTAGCTTCTGCCTCATATAAAAACTCTAAGTCATCTCCTTCTAAAACTTCAAATTCTATTTTCCTTTTTCGTTGTTGGTTTTCTCTCTGAATTTGCGATAATCTCCTTCTCTCTTGTTGAATACCCGTAATATCTGGAAATTTAGTAACGCAATCAGAACCAATATGCAAACCTACTCCTGTTATTTTATTGCGGATATAAAAAATATACTTATTGGAACGCCCACACAATTGACAACTTACTTTTATATCTGCAATATCAAATTCCTTAATTGAATACCACTCTTTTAAAATATTTGTCATCATTGTTTTTTTATTTTCAGCACTTATTAGAATAATCCTCGCTTTTTTATCAAATACCAAATTTTGCTCTAAGTCTTTTTTTGATAGTTTTTTGTACTCTTCCAAGCAGTCAAATAAATTCCCATATACATCAGAATTTTTCACTTCATCACTATTTTTGATTAGAACCATTTCTTGTTGAGTAATTAATAACGTATTTATTGAAATGTTATTATCTTCCTTCATCATTCCTCCATAATATAAATTTAGTCAAAAGCGAATATACGTTCTTTATCATTTTACCATATTTCTTCCAAACATTCAACTATATATTGTTTCTTTTATATCCTTTTATACAGCATATGGTTTTCTTGATATGTAAGCGCCTAATAACCCGACAGGTTGCAATCCATCGGGTTATTAGGCGCTTACCATCAACTTAGTAATTGACATGATTTTTTTGGGTTTTGATTAAGATTGTATAGAAAAAATCCCCATCCCCCTGTTTGCGCTAGTGGTGGCGATAGGAATTTTCTTTATATATTTTTAGAATTGTTGCTGACTGCATTCAGGAAAGTATGCCATTTTTTAAGGCATACTGGTGCATCTGTTCTTCTTCCAGACAAACTTCATCATACTTGCTTTTTATCTTACTGATTTTGATGTCTTCCATTAAGTCATCAAGGAACTTCTTAAAATCTGGATTGCCGTCTACTAAACGGTTAATCGTATCCCAGTCAAGAGATTCTTTTTCCTTTGCAGAAAATAGAATCTCGCTTTGCATGAAATGTTCTGCATCCAAACGAATAACACCAATCCCAAATGCATTGTTTAGGCGGCGCATTTCATCAATCAATTCCGGATCTTCCACAATATGTAATGCTACCAAGTATCCCTCATGTGCCCAGCTAGAATTAGATACCGCCTGGAAGTAATACTCCCGTAGATTTGAAAGATTAATATCAATCTTCATTTCAAAAGAATATAGTTTGTACGGATTCACTTTCAAGATGTCAAACAATTTGAGCGTATTCTTGGCATAGGATTCAAATGGGAAGTGTACTCCGACAATATCCGGGTGCAACCATTTATTCTTACCGCTCATTTCACGCCTGGAAACTTCATGATATATCGTTTTGGTGGAGCATTTGAAATGCTCATCGGAGTTAACAAAACTGGATAGCAGGATATGTAAGTCTCTTTCTCCGAATTTATGTTTCTGCGGTACTTTTTCCTGATTCTGTTTTTCCTCATATTCTTCAAGCCATGCGGCTTTTCCTTTTAGAGAGAATTTTGCCGGACGTTTGCTTACCTGTTCAAATATAGTATCTGTATTATTTTTTATATCAACATAGATTCTGGCTGAAAGGGTACGGATTGGTGTCTTGCCTGAAGAAGATAACTTTTCCAGAAGTCCAAGTTTCTTTGCAGTTTCCCACATTTCATCTACAGATAGTGGGATATTTTCTTTTTCCAGTACATCTTTTGCCAGAGATAAAAAACTATATGCCATACGTAAATTGCTCCTTTCGTTTCAGATGTTTTTATTGTAACACGTTTTTGGAGATATTGGGAGATTACTTAATGAAGATATGAACAATTAGAGTTCACACATTTTTAGTAAATTGCTTCTGTATTCAATTACTAATTTGAAAATAGGATTTCACTAATGCTAGTATACATTTTTTGGTAATAAACGTTTTGGCGTTACTGTTACCCCGTCCCCCACTAGAAGTACAGTAACAGCAAACAGATTATTGTAATAACAAGATTCATAATACTTAATAAATCCCACAAATTCGCCTAAAATCAAGGTTTCCTCGACAGCAGACAAACGGTTTCAACATTCCTTTATACAGAATTTTTATATTACATGGCAAAAGTTGGTTTATAGTTTCTTGCGTGGTATAAAATTCCCCACCTCTTAGTGCTATTTACCTTGCTAAATTTTTCAATTAACGACAAATCAACTTTTAACCTTACAAAATAAAATTCATCCTTTTAGCTTCCCGATACACCTCAGGTCTATACTACACAAATCCTAACCGACTATACAAAATTACCGCGACAAATTGGAATCCACCGAAAATATATTCTTATCTCTCTCGTACAGTTTTTTGATTCGCTTATCCTTTATTATGTCTGAGAGAATAATACGCAACTCTTTATTAAGCTCTATATCATTTTCAGAAAGGCTATTTCTTATCAAAAAATATGCCGTTTCTTTTTCATATAGCTTCTCTTTTTCCGAAAACACTCTTACCAATTGGATGTATTGTTCATCATATCCGCTAAATCTTTTTCTATACGAAGAAAAAACATTACCAGCAGCACATGTAAGGTTTCTCTTTATATAAGAGCCTATAGGATATTCTAATTGGAAAAATTTTTCCAAACCTTGATAAACATATTTCAACTGCATGTTAACCGAACATATATACTCTTCAAAACACTTTCGAAGAAAAAAATCCAAAAAACTGCAGTTATGGCCGCCATCCAATGTTATCCATTTGAGTATAAAACTGTGATCTTTAATATAATCAACTAAATCCCATAGCATCAATTCGATATTTTTTTTCTCTAGTTTTGTCAGATGCATAAAAGTTTCAGCTGTCCTGTATCCATTTATAAAATTAATGTCGCTGATATTACATGTTGCGAGTTCCAACATGTTTCTCTTTAGATTTTTAGGGTTGCCAGAGGTTCTGACTATGGACTCGAACACTCTTTCATACAGATTTGAAAGATTGCATTTTTGCACTTGCTCTGCCATATAACAAAATAGCTTGAATTTTTGTGATATTTTCAATGGACAACCGTAAACAAAATACAATACCGCATAGCAGCTCTTGCTATCAGAGATATAATCAATATTTACAATCAAAAACTCATACAGTACATTACAAAAATCCGAGGAAGACCTCTGAGCGCAGAACAACGCATATTCTAAACGTGAGCCATTCTTTAGAATAGGAAAAAGACTTCTTAATTTCACTTTATTCTGAGAATTGAAAAAGATATAACAAGGAATAATCCACTCAGCCAATTCATTTGGAAATAAAATTAAGTCCCCAACATCAAATTTTTCTGTTTGAAAACGCTCTCCAACCATCTTTGCCGCCCAATATGGTAACACCCTTAATTGATATGACATGCTCGAAAATGCTTGAGAAACAGAAAAAACATTACTGTTTTTAGTAATGATTTGGGACAGTAACTGAGCATGTCTTAATGCGTTAAAATCTGCCTCGGAAACATCCACTTTCTCAATATTACACTTTCGAGTTTCAATAACACAATCAATTATTTTCAATACAGTCTGCTGTATTTCTACAGAGCTACATTTTGTGAGTGCTTCAGATTTCCACGAGACTATTTTGACAATATATTCATAATAAGTCGATGGAAATGATATTAGTTCTTCCCCTGAAGCACACTCTCCAAAATATATAGCTTCAAGTGGAGTTGTTATCCCTTTGTTTATACCTGTATATGTTGCCGGAATGCATATATCAAATTCTTCTTTTAGAATATGCTCAACCACATACCAATCTCGGTTAAGTTCATCTATGCTTAGTACATTGCAGAAGATTATTGATTCCTCTCCATCCCTCCCCAGAAGAGCGCTTTTTTTAATGCAGTATCGTTGTAAAAACTCTTGTGTTTCTTCAAAAATATAATATTCATATTCGTTGGTGGTAAGAATCCATTTAAACGATTCGTATTGAGAGAATCGTTTAATCACCTTTGTGATGTTTCGCCACTCTGAAGTTGTATTAACAATTGAATGAAGGTCATCTATAACAAAACATATTTTTATTGAGAGACTATCTAACAAATTACAAGCATCTTCAAAAGAAGATACGTTTTCTCCAGCAAACTCACCAAGTTCTCGAAGAATAGTTTGTTCAAAATTAAGTCTTTTTTTAATTTTGCTACCATCGATTATGCAAGGAACAGTCTTCACTGTCTCACGTTTCAGCATTTCAATACTATTTTTAACATATTCTCTTACAAAAAAAGACTTACCCGCCCCTGTCGTTCCGGTAACAACTAATACCTTGTTAAAATGTGGCCACTTTAGTATCTCAAAAATTTTATTTTTGACCTCCACATTCGATTTCTCAAAATCGTAAAGGAGAATAAGCTCTTCTATTTGGGCGAGAACGTCACAACAATCCTCATTCGACCTGATAAATGACATTTTATTGGCAATGGCTTCTTGGTTATATACTTTCTTTGACAATTTACTGACTAAACATAACACTTCATCTTTCCATGAACAGTCGAAAAGTTCATTCAACTGTCCAAACACATTATTAAGCCTCACATAAGGCTTATCGCTATTTTCATCGTCATTGTAGCCAGTATATCCTTTTAATTTTGCCTCAATTCGCTGTAAAACTAGATTTCGTTTGGTAAAAACTCTTTTTCTCGGTTCCTGAAGCAAAATCCAATTACTAATGATGTAATTAGCAGAACAGTTTCCAATAAACAGGTCAATCCATTTACTGTAATCAGCATCTGTTAATCCTTGATAAACAGTTTCCTCAATAATAATTCTCAGGTTTTCTTCATGAACATTGCTATACAAAGAGTATTGCTTGCATAATGCTTCCATCACAATAGTATCATCATATTCATAACCCTTGTGAACATAGAATTGTTGCATTGTGCTTTTTAGCGTTTCCCATGTTTGCATTTCTAAACTATCTTTATTTCTGTCTTTGCCTATTACATTTTTGAAACCATCCCAAAAGGCACCAGCTGCCACACTAATAAGAAAACTTTGAACATTTGAATTTCCCAATAATTCATTAATCACACTTGAATCAAGCATCAAGATAGTCTCCTTTCTCCCGACATCTATCCTACGCACTTAGCTCCATTTTGCTTATTACCTCCATTTCACCGAGTTTTCATATATATTTGATAAATCCGAGTCTTTTGCCAAAACGTTCATTTTCTTTACCCCACCACGGTAACCGGAAATATATTTCAGTACAGCCTAAACATACAAGCACACCTACATATCTCCTTCAAACCCTCGCAACCCTTTAATTTACCGCACTTTCCGCCCCAGCTTCACAACCGTCTCCACATGCACCGTCATCCCAAACATATCCACCGGCTGCACCTTCCTCACTTCATATCCGCCATCACAAAGTACTCTCAAATCCCTTGCCAATGTCGCCGAATCGCAAGACACATACACAATCTTCTCCGGCTTCATCCGTACCATCGTCTCTAGCAGCACCCCCTCGCACCCTTTCCGCGGCGGGTCCACGACGATCACATCGGCATGCATATTCTCCTTCTCATACATCTCCGGCAGCACATCCTCTGCCTTCCCTACGAAGAACTCCACATTCCGAATCCCATTCCGTTCCGCGTTACTCTTCGCGTTTTCAATCGCCTGAGGCACAATCTCCACCCCATAGACCATCTTCGCCTTTTTCGCTAAAAACAGTGAGATCGTCCCGATCCCGCAATACAGGTCCCATACGACCTCATCTCCGGTCAGTCCTGCAAACTCCAATGCCGTCCCATACAACCGCTCCGTCTGCTCCGGATTCACTTGGTAGAAGGATAACGGCGAGATCTCATACTCGACCTCCCCAATAGCATCCACAATATACTCTTCTCCCCACAGCGTCACCACTTCCCGGCCCAGGATCACATTACTCCTCTCCCGGTTCACATTATAAGAAACCGAGGCCACCCCCGGCACGCTCTTCAGTCCTTCCACCAGCACAGCCGCGTCCGGCAGCTTTTTCGCATTCACTACCAGGCACACCATCACCTGTCCGGTAGCCTTCGCGGCCCTTATCAGCACATGGCGCACCATTCCCCAGCCCGTCTCTTCCTCATAAGGTTCTATCTTACAACGTACCATCCAGTCCCTCACCACTGCCAGTACCTGCTCATTTACCTGCTGCCCCAGCAGACACCTTTCCACCGGGATAATCGTATGGGTTCGCCCGGCATAGAAGCCCATGACGATCTCCCCATCCTTATTCCGGCCTACCGGATACTGCGCCTTATTCCGGTACGCAAAAGGCCGCTCCATTCCCAGCACCGGCGGCACTTCGATTCCTCTAAATCCGCCGATTCGCTCCAAATGGTTCTGTACCTTCTTCCGCTTAAACCGCAGCTGGCTCTCATAGCTCATCGCCTGGAGCTGGCAGCCGCCGCAAGGGCCTGCCACGGGGCAAAGCGGCTCCACCCGGTCAGGGGAAGGGGTCAGCACCTTCATCAGCCTGGCGTACCCATACGTCTTCTTAGCCCGGGTGACCTTTACCTCCGCCACATCGCCAATTACCGCATCCTTAATAAAGAGGGTATAGCCGTCAACCTTACCAATACCCTCTCCGTTCTCTGTCATATCTTCAATTGTCACTGTTGCCGGTTGGTTCTTCTCCATCATGTGGGCGTTGTTCTCCGTACGTTACTCTCTAGCAGACGCTGGTATCCCAGCCATTCCTCTCCGATTCCGGGAGCGCCCAGCAGCTCGGTCATCGTCTGCAGCTTAGCATCCGTATTGTCCGCGTAGTGCAGAGCTACCGCCTCGATCAGAGCGGGCTTCTTCGGTGAGCCATATTCCAGTTCTCCGTGATGGGACAAGATCAGATGCAGCAGCTCCGAAGCCGTCTTAGCAGGGAATCCCGGAATTTCCCGGAGATGACTCTTCACCATTTCATAGCCAATCACAATATGTCCCAGAAGCTGCCCGTCATCCGTATAATCGTTGTTGGGAAAAGGCGACAGCTCCTCTACTTTGCCGATATCGTGACACAGGGCGCCGGTCAGCAGCAGATCCCGGTTCAGCAGCGTATAAGTACCGCAGTAGTAATCACAAAGCTCTGCCACCCGTAAGGTGTGCTGTAAAAGTCCCCCCACAAAGCCATGGTGGATGCTTTTGGCCGCCGAATGATTCTGGAACCTATGGATAAAAGCCTCATCCTTTACAAAAAAACTCTCCGCCAGGATCCTGAGCTTATCATTCTGGATGCTGCGGATATAGTGCAGAAGCTTCTCATACATTTCTTTAATCCCAAAGGGAGACACCGGCAGATAATCCGCGGGATCATACTCTCCTTCGCCGGCTCTGCGTACACGCCGGATGTTTAACTGAAGGGAGCTCTGGAAGCTTGTCACGTCTCCGTCCACCTGGATATACTCCAGCGCTTCAAAATGGTCAATGCCGCTCCCCAGGTCCCAGATTTTACCATCAATCGATCCCGTCTTATCCTGTAATACCAGTGAGTAATAGGATTTCCCCATCTTCGTCTTAGCGGTTACCTTGCTTTTGCAAAGATAAACTCCGGAAATCCGGTCCCCATCGTGCAATTCTTCAATATAGCGCATCTATTCTCCTATCTGGGCTGTAATACTACTTCAAAAACTTTTTCCGTATAGCCTTCCCTGCCACCCCGCTGCACATTAACCGTCATACGATCTCCTGTGTGAAGACTTTCCATACAGGTCTGCACATCCTTCATCGACAAAATCGGCACATCCCCAATAGCGGTCAGAATATCCCCGCTCTGCAGTCCCGCCGCATAAGCGGATTTTCCGCTGATACATTGACTGATATATACACCCATCGGCAAATCCTGGGCTTCTGCAATCTCCGCCGTTATGGTCTGTCCCATAATGCCCAGCGAAGTAATCGTTTCACCGTTGGAAAGCTTCTGAATCATCGGCTTCAGATCTGAGATCGATATAGCGGCCAGCAGATTACCGCTGCTCCCCGGATATTTAGGCGTAATCCATCCGATTAATTCTCCATCCAGATTCAAGAGCATTCCCCTGGCATTATCCACACCTGTTATATTGGTCTGCATCAGCCGTAAAATGCAGTCCTCTCCTTGTACATTGCCGTTAATATAAGAAATCATCCCATAAGAAACCGACTTCGTATATCCAAGGGGCGTTCCCATCGTAATCACCGGATTGCCCTGGGTCGCGACATAAGAATTCCCCAGCGGAATCGGCTGGATATGATCCGTTACCGAGGTATCCAGCGAGGATATCGGCACGGTAATGACGGCCAGTCCGGTCACACTGTCGACCTGCTTCAGATAACCTTCCGCGCCTCCATAATTTCCGAAGGTCACATAGAAGGAGTCCGTCTCGCCCAGCAGCGAATCATCGGTCAGAATCACCACCTCGGAAGAGATAATGGCAATGATCATACCACAGGTCTCCGCGTTGCTTTGAACCTCGTTGTCAAATAAATCGATCCC
>Ga0154000_1000375_pt1 | contig 12326 bp, 24 predicted proteins | sample TSNC084MetaG_FD_104674 | JGI IMG/M metagenome (GOLD analysis project Ga0154000, IMG submission 104674) | Attine ant fungus gardens microbial communities from North Carolina, USA - TSNC084 MetaG | ecosystem: Host-associated > Fungi > Mycelium > Unclassified | place: USA: North Carolina, Lumber... | reverse complement strand
GGCTTACTTTTCCAACGTGGGCGATGAATTATTTTTAAGCCGAGCGGGGAAATATTACTGGAAGAATCTTACGGTTAATTTCATCGCACGGGAGCCAGCGCGTACATAAATTATCATATGGTCCTCACTCCAAATTGACTTTATTTCAGGAATGGGGTACAATGTAGGAAAATTTGGCAAGATGGAGGGCATTGTAATGAAAAAGCTTTTATGTTTTGTATTGGCAATCTCAATGCTTTTATTGGGAGGGTGTTCATCCGATGGAGAGCAGTCAAATCTTCAATCAGCAGAGGAAAGGCTTGGAGCGGAATCTGAACCTACAATTTCTGAACACCAAAAGGAAATAGACGGTCAAGTCTCAATTGACGGAGGACTTTCAGAAATTGAATTAACAATCCCAGCCGATCTCCTGGGCGGAAATATAAGCGAAGAATTGACAGAAGAAGATCGGGCAGATGGGTATAAGTCAGCAAGGATAAACGATGATGGGTCAATCACATATGTAATCAGCAGGAATGGATATAACCAATTAGTTAAGAATTACAAAGAAGAAACCATAGAATCGCTCTCAAAGCTTCCCGATGAATATGAATCGATAAGCGAAATAAAAATCAATGATGATCTTACGGAAATATCCTTAATTGTAGATCGAAAGGGGTATGAAAATGGATATGATGATTTTGCTATTACAGTAATTTTCTTTTCAATAGCTTACTATAAAGCCTTTTTGGGCATCCCAGATGAGGATATAGATTTGGTTGTGAATATCCAAGATGTAGATACGATGGAAATATTTGATACTTGCATTTATCCTGATGACATGGAATTTTAAAATGAATGCCCGCCCACTACGGCGGGTTTTCTCTTGCGAAAAATAAATTTTAAAAACCTCTTGACTTATAGTGTCACCTATAATATAATTATGGTATCACCAATAAGTCAGGAGGTGGAAAATGTCACCGCGCACAGGTAGACCGCCGAAAGATGATGCTAAACGAAATGAAACGCGAATTAGAATGAATGACGAGGAGGTGGCAAAATTAAATTACTGCTGCGAGATTTTAGGGCTTACCAAAACGGCGGTAATAAGCAATGGGATTGATAGGATGTATGAAGAAGCCCAAAAGCAAGCAAAAAAGTAGGATATTCGCCGCCGTGAGAAGCAACAAGCGAATATCCAAACAACAACCCGGAGGTTATCGAGAAAATTATAACATTTTCTTGCGCCTCCGTCAACGACAAAAGGAGGCTATTTTAATGTCAGAAAAAAGTTTAATCGAGATCGTTCGCGATTTATCAGATGAAGAATGTATGCGGCTACTGGAAGTCATTAGAGCATTGGTATCCAAGAAGGATGGTGACGCGACATGAGCAAGAAGAAGAACCCGAACCGCCAAGGATTCATGAATCATGTGAACACCATCCGGCATATCGAGGCCGACAAGGACGCCTTCTTAAGGGCAAGCCGCCTAGAGCGCCACGAAAGCCGCCGGGAACCGCTGAAACCGTCCGACATTATCAAAATCGCCGTTATATTTGCAGTTGCGCTTGTGTTCTGCGCAACGCTTGTGATCGGCTACATGAGCGGGCATTTTGTACCGGCCTTGTTGGGAATCGGCTTATTGACATTTTTTGGTGGCACAATTGCCGCTTGCCTGTAGGGGGTGGCGATGGAATGAACGATTTACAGATATTTAATAATCCAGATTTTGGGGAAATCCGTACCATTGAAATTGATGGTGAAGGTTGGTTTGTAGGAAATGATATTGCATCAGCCTTGGGATATGCAAAGCCGAGAAATGCGATTGCTACGCATGTTGACGCAGAGGACGCCCGGATTCAGGGCATCCTTACAAGCGGCGGGATGCAACAGATGAAAGTCATCAACGAATCCGGCCTATATGCGCTAATCATTATGAGCGAACTCCCCAGCGCCAAGAAATTCAAGCGGTGGGTTACATCCGAAGTCCTCCCTTCCATCCGCAAGCATGGCGCGTATGCCGTACCGCAATTATCCACCAACGAACTTGTACTTAAAATCGCACAGGCCAATGTCGAGCTTGAAAAGCAGCTAGGCGAAGTCAAGGCCGAGGTTCAACAGATCGGCGACAAGCTTGAAACTGCCTTGCAGGTATTTTCAAAGCCCGGAAGCAATTGGAAAGACAGTATGGAATTGGCAATCCGGGAAATGTCCGACGGTAACGGCTGGGCGCTAATCAAGCTTAAAGGCAAGCTATACCAAGAGTTAGAGATCATCGCAAATGCCGACCTTCAAAGCCGCCTGACGCGCAAGCGAAACCGTATGAAGAAACAAGGAGCAACGCGCAGGGATTACATGGCAGTAAATAAGCTGGACATTATCAGCTACGACAAGCAGCTCCTTCCCATTTTCGAAGGAATTGTCCGGAAGTATCAGGCCATTCGCGGAATACAAGGTTAACAATTTAATAATTAAGCGTCTACCTTCGGGTAGGCGCTTTCCTCATGCTATTTTCAGAAAGGAGGCTTCCATGCCGCGCACAAGTTGCACCATTACATTTGGACTCTACGACACGACCGCCCGCCAGGATGCATCCTACGAAACGGACGACAAGCAGCCATTCGTAAACTTTGAAGATTTCAAGCGCGAAGAGGGCATATCCGTTCCCAAATTCGCAACCCTTGAGCAAAATCAATTCCTGCTGGACGGAACCTTTGAGTTATTCCCCGATGAGCCTGCCGGCATGGAGTGGGGCTTGTGGTCCCGTTCCATGAGCGACGGAAGCGGAAATTTCGCTACTCCTCCAAAATTGGTTATATCCTTTTCGGAAAACCACACCAGCCCCGGATTGACATTGTACTTCTATAAACCCACCGATGATTTCATAAATAATTTGATTGTGCGGTGGTACGATGAATTCGGGAATTTGATATCAACAAATCAGTCTTATCCAGATGGTACGAAGTATTTCATCAGCAACAGCATAACCGATTACCGGCGGATTGAAATTGAATTCATCTCCACCAACAATCCCTACCGATTTTTGAAACTCGCTGGAATCGATTTCGGTCGAATGGTAATTTTTGCGTCGGATGGCCTAATTTCGGCAAAGGTACTGGAGGAAATTGATCCCACTGCTGCCTCTATCTCAATCAATACGCTTGAAACCGAGGTATATTCAACAGACAAGGATTTTTCCCTGCTGGATCCACAGGGCATGTTTTCTTTGTTGCAGCAACAGCAAAGACTCGATGTGACCGAAACGGTAAACGGGGAAAGCATATACATGGGTGCATATTACCTTGATACGTGGGATGAAGCGTCGGAGAACAGCCTGAAATTGACTGCGGTTGATAAGATTGGAATTATCGATAAAACGAATTTTTATGGTGGGATCTACGACAATATCCTGTCTGGGGAGCTTATTGCTCAGATAATGGACTCTGCCGGCGCCGAATACGATCTTGACGAATCATTGAGGGACATTCCATTGAGCGGCCACTTGCCAATTGCCTCCCACAGGGTAGCATTGCAGCAGGTGGCCCTTGTTATCGGCGCGTATGTGGATTGCTCCCGAAGTGATGCAATTAAGATTTATTCGCCCCCCATGGTCGCGTCTATCCTGGTGGAGAGATCGAGAATTTTTCTGGGCAGCTCAATCGGACTGCGCGAACTCGTAACCGGGGTTAATGTAACATCTCACCGGTTTGTAAAAAATCAAGAGAGCACGGACTTGCTGGAGGATACCTTGCCGGCGGGACAATATGAAGTAACATTCAGCTCTCCCGCCCACAGTCTGGAAATAAGCAGTGGCGCAAGCATTGTTGAATCAAACGTCAATTATGCCATTATCAATGTCGAGCGGGCGGGGGAGGTTGTCCTGACCGGTTTGGGATATACCGACAGTCAAATTGTCTTCAAGAAACGCGCAAAGTCTCTTCCGGCCAATGCCACGCAAAATACGCTTTCGGTGGAGAATGCCACTCTTGTGAGTGCGGCAAACGCAAATAATGTCGCGGAAAGAATATATGACTATTATCAGAAAAGATATGAATTCAACTTTGAAGTAGTGGCTAACGGGGAAGAAAATGGAGATTATGTGATGGTCAATAGCCTGCGTGGCGAATATTTAAGGGGTGGGATTGAGGCTATGGAGATTAATTTGACCGGCGGGTTCTTGGCGAACATCAAGCTAGCTGGAGTACGTGCCTCCACAACAATGGGATATTATGTCGGCGAATTGTATGCCAATGAAGCGTGGGGGGTTATTTAATGGAATGGACAACTCCCGTTACCGGTAGAGACGAGTGGGATATTCTCGACAGAACCCCGAATGGACACTGCAATTATAATGATCTCAACCGGATTGAGGGAAATTGTGAAGTTTTAAAAAATTTCCTGGGAGTGATCATTCAAACACGAACATGGAGCCGAAGTGACTTTCCTACGGTATCTGATTTTGCCCGAATCAGAAACAACATACAATCTCTGAGGGATGCATATTACACATATTCCACAACGCCGAATACCCCCGAGAACCCAATCAACACATGGCCGAAATTCAATGACATCGAAAGAATTTTGCGCGATATTTATATTTTATATACCAAAAATCTATCAGCATTTTATCATGTCGGCGAATTATATGCCGGGGAAAGGATAGGAGTGATTTAATGGCATTTAAAGCAAGAACATGGGTTGATCGGCAAAGTGAAATTCCGGGACGGAGACGATTGACTGAAACCGGAGAAGTGGGAGTTTATGATGTCAGCCGGGAAGAGGGATTGATTCTTCAAGAGGGAGATTTATTGGGTGCCGCAAATCTGAATGATTTGGAGGGTCGAATAAAAACTGAAATAGCAGATAAGCTTCTACGTCTTGTAATTACTTTCCATCCGTCTCTCGCAGGCGAATTCTTTAGCGTAACCGGACCAGATTTTTCCTATAATGGGGTTGTTCCGTCAAGTCTTATCGATATAATTTCTGCGCCCGAATTAAATACTGAGTATATGATTACCAGCGGGGAATTATCTTCCTTGGTAACGGTCGGTAATTATTGGGGAATTCATGAATTTTCATTTGGCACTCCAATACTTACCTATACTGGCACATATGATCTTGTGGAGAGCGTACATCCAACAAGTGGAAGGGAGCGATTTTATGCCTGGCTTAAAACATCCGGGAATCTTTCGTTCGATCTTAATACAAAAATTGACATCTTCATGGTTGGTGGAGGCAGAAGCGGAACTCGCGTCGGCACTGGAACCACGTCCTTAACGGGTGGAGGCGGAGGCGGAGGCAGTGGGTATACTATAAATAAATACGGTCATATAGTCAACACAAGCGATATGACTGAAATAATTATCGGTTCAGGAGGTGCTGCGGCCACTGTTATTGGAGGTTCAAATTCTGGCGGATCTACTACTTGGCTTGTTAATGAAAGTGTGCTATATCAATCAGATGGCGCCGCTGTTGCCGCAGCATCTAGCTATATCGGTAGCCCTGGAGGGTCGGGTGGTGGCGGAGCTGGGAGTGTTTCGTCGTCATCAAATTATGCAGCAGGAGGCGCCGGAGGATATAATGGCGCCAATGGTATTTCCGGAGGCTATGCTGGAGGCGCCGGGCAGGGAACAACCACACAGCCGTTTGAGGGTGATGTTTCTCCCTTTATTGGATGGTATTTTGCAGGCGGTGGCGGTGGTGGTGGTGGTGCGCTTGGAGGCGTAACATCTAGTATCGGCGGCGCTGGAGGCCTAGGCGGAGGTGGCGCTGGAGGAAGGGGAAATCTCGGTGCCGCCGGAGCTACTGGAGGCAATGGCTCTGAATATTTGGGAGGTGGAGGCGGTGGAGGAGGAGCCTCTAACTCTACTTACGGTGGAAATGGTGGAGCGGGCGGTTCCGGTTCAATTATCATACGCTGGGGGGACTGGTCGGAATGAGAATCGCGCTCATTAAAAAAACAACATTAGGCGGCAGCAATGGCGGCAGCGGCCTTGTCATGTATCCCAGCGGTGGAACGAATTATTACACAGTTGACAACATCGCCGAATTTGACAATCTTTCAATAGCGCAAGCCATGGCAACAAACATGAATTTGCTGGCGGTATCGGTTGATGATTTGCCCATTACCATCGGAGATACCTATTCGGATGGACGATTTTACCGGGGCGGTCAGGAAGTAACCCAACCAGAAGATATTGCTGTCATATTGCAACAATTAACGCAAGAACAAATAGACTTGTTACGCGGCTGTGTTCTTGAGCTGTCCGAAGAATTATACGGAGGTATGTAATGTCGAAAATAGCGGAATTATGGGCGCAGGAAATCCAGGCCGGGAGAAAAACCATTGAGGATGTTCCGGCCAAATTGCAGGGAGAAGTCAGGGAGTTATTGGAAAAAGCCATAGTATAAAATCGCCTTTTCGGGGCGGTTATTTTAATTCAGGAGGAAAAACACATGAGCAATTTTAAAGCATGGGTAAAGGCGGCGGGAGTCCGGGCCGTAAAAACAATGGCACAAGTTTTTATTGCAACCGTTGGCACAACAGCGGTAATGAACGAAGTCGATTGGGCAACGGTGGCATCAGTGACCGTCCTTGCGGGGTTGCTATCGATTGTAACATCGTTGGCGGGGCTGCCGGAAACAAAGGAGGGCTAATCTATGGGCAGCGCAAAGCAGCAGAAATTAATCCAGCCGCAAAATAATATGCGCGTGACGGCCAGCTACAAAAACGCTGAATATCTGGCAAAACTCGGCCTAGGGAAGCATTACGGCATGGATTGCGCCGACAAAACACGAGCCAACTACCAAATCTACGGCATGGGCGATGGCGTTATCTTGGATGTGGGCACCGACACTTGCTTCGGTAACTACATTGTCGTCAAGTACCCACAGGCATACAACCACGTCCAGAAGCGCTACGTCGACATTATTGTGCGCATGTACCACTTCGCGTCTGTGAGCGTCAAGAATGGCCAGGCGATCACCAAGGATACCAAGATGGGCCTCTACGGCAGCACGGGCACCTACGCCAACGCCGCACATCTACACATGGAAGTTGACGAGGACACGGTGAACACGCATTATACGCCATCCATCAAAAACAACACCAGTAAATTCAAGGGCCGGAGCTCCGGCGCCAATGATTTGACTATGTCCAATCCCTTGGAGTGGATGCACTGCAAGACCAGCGCGCCGGATAAGCAGACGTACACAACCGACGGGAATGCATATATCAACGATGGAGATAAAACTATTCCGGTGATTGGGTAGACAAGTCCCGGCATTAATGGTAAAATAAGGTGGTGATGACATGGATTGGCTTGCAATTATAAGCTTAACTTGCTCTGTATTGCTTATTCCCGCCTTGGGAATCCTCTTGAAGCGATACGATCAAAGGGCGGATAAGCGCTCAGAGGAAGCTATAAGGCGCTCAGACGACAGAGACAAGGCCAGGGCGGAGGCTCAGGCGGCCTTTAATGGCTATTTGCTTGAAGGTATTATTACTATTGGGGATTTGTCTCAGGCCAATGCCAAGGTAACGCTCTCAAAACAATCTGCCGAATCCCTTAATAGATTAGAAATTGAGGATAAGAATTACACAGACTTTCGCAAGAAAATTGATGCATTTAAAACCAAGCAAACTCTGGGAACTTTACAGCATTAAGGAGGCAGTTGATATTATGGCAGATATGGAGAAGCTGAACATACCCGAAAATGACGCACTGCAATTCGTAAAAGAATCGGCGAGTATTGGACTGAAAGTGGCTGAGCCTTTGCAAAAAGATAATGAACGGTTAACCGAAATCATTAAGCATCAACAAATCACATTCAGAATTGTAGTCGGCATATTAGGTGCGGTATTGGCGTTGTTTATTGCTCTTGCATATCTTTCTCCCGCCGAAATGGAGCAGAGCCAAAATCTGCCGGAGCAAACCCAATCGCAAGCCACGAAGGGAGTTAATTGATGGCAAATCAACGGCAAAAAGTAAAGACCGGAGCAAGGCTCCCGCGCAAGCCCAAAAAACCAAAGAAACCGAAATAAGGCGGTGATCGCCTTTGAATTTGCAGCACAAGATTATCCGGGAAATGCTTTGCAAGATGGTGAAGCCCACGGCGCATGATATACTATCTACTTATCTGCCGGTTCGAGAATATACGGCAATATATTACGCGGACGTAGAGAAGGAAAGCCTTTTTGATATTGGCGAAAAACGACTTAATTGCGAAGAAATAACCGTAAAAAAATATCGCAGGAGCGGGTATGAAAAACTCGCTTCTATTTATTTTCCTAAAAATTGAATAGCATATACTTTAAAGACACTCGTTGGGTACTAATCGTATCCAACGAGTGTCTTTTTTTATTTTATAATTAAGGCATGGACCAGATTAAATACACCGACAAAACAATCAAATTAGAACTCATGCACCACTTGGCCTACACCGAACAACAGGCGGACCGGCTTATTGAGCTTTACCGGCGGAATGGGAAGTTGGATGATTTGATGGCGGTTGTCGAAATAAAGAAAGAGGTCAGCTCCCGGCTCTGACCGGTTGCTATATAAGGCTATGGTGTGAGCGGCAACCACACCTTGCTACTCTACTGTAGTCTAATTATATTTACAAAGGTGTGGTTTTAATATGGCAGATTATTTTTCACCGAACAGCAATCCCTATCCATACGGATATCAAAAGCAATACCCTACCCGCGTAATTAGCGGTGATCAAATTTTAGAGCTTAACGGAGAGCAACAGCAAACACTTATCGGGCACACCTTGACCTATTGTAATGAATTGGAGTCTGCGCTGAATGAGGCCGTGTCAAAGGCGGAGGGCTTCTATAATCGGCTTGTCGAGTTGGGTGATATTGTACCGCCTAAATCAGCGGAGGAGCTGCTAAAGGAACAGGCGGCTCAACAGCAGGAAATAAACGCGACTCTACTATCTACCATTCAAAAACTATCCGATAAGATAGACCGTATGGAAAAGGAGGATAATCATGCCGGATTTAGCGCAGATAGCAATGACAGCGGTGAAGGCAGTGCGGCCGGACATAGCGGAAAAAGCGGAAAAGGAGCTAAATAAATATACTCCCGATCAGGCTGGATTGCAAAAACTGGTCAGAGATAAAGGCGGCGAAGCATTTTTGAACGGTGCTGTTAATTTTGCCAACAATGCGCCGAGAGTAAGGGCAATGTTTGATAAATTCGGGGTTAAGCCAGAGACTTTAAAAGATAACGTCATGAAAGAATTGCAAAGCTCACAACCCCGGTCTGTATCGGCTGGAAATTCTTCTGCGAATCCTGCTACTTCTTCCTTGGAAAGATTGAAAAAATTAAAATAAGAGCGCCCGAAGACGCTCCATTATAGTTATTATTTGCCCCAGTATTTTTGCTCACCGGCCTTTCTAGCAGCTATTGCACTGTCAATATCAGTGAAATATCCCAAGTGTATATCTTTCCCATCGGCATGTATACCCGCTTTCCATCTTCCCGTTGATTTGCAAAGATATACACCCTTATGACCAGATGTATTATCCTTTCGCATTCCCATGTTTCGATTTTGCTCTAAAGATGTAGCCCACCGACAATTGTCGGGTGAATAATCTTTGTCGTTTTCAATCCGATCAATTGTTAATTTATTGCTATATCCATTGGATAAAGCCCATTCAATAAAAGATTTAGAGTTTTTCCATTCTTCACAAACCTTTATCCCTCGACCTCCATAACTTTCATATTCCTTAAAATTTGGATTGCTGCAACGTTGCAACATATTACTCCATATTTTATATAACCTCGTCCCATGCATGCCATGCTTGATGTTTTTACCCATAAAAAATAATCTCCTATCCTAAATTATGTGGCAAGGGGCAAGCGGATTAGACTTGCCCACGGGTGGCCACCCGTCCACATATAAATTGTACCATAAACAAAGCAAATATTCAACGCTCAAATGCGATGTTAATAGGCAAAAGCCTTTAACATAAATATTATTATGAAAGGAGATAAAATTATGGCCTCATACGAATTAAACAATGATTCTGTAGGCGGATTCGGCGGATTCGGCGGCTTTGGAGGTGGGTGCGGTTTACTTGTCGTTCTCCTGATTCTCTTCGCTGTTTTCTCCGGGGGTGGGCTCTTTGGCCGTGGAGAGCATGGTAGAGACCATGACAGAGACTTCGATGAAATCCGTAGTAGGTTCACAAACAAATGCGGTTGTGTCTCGAATTGTGAAATTGACCGCGATGTCCTGACTTCCCGCGACGCTGGCATCATCGAGCAGAAGAGCATCTACGAGAAACAGCTGCAACAGAAGATCAACGAGCAGACAGCCGTTATCATGGAGCAGAAAAATCAACTGTTCCTCAACGCGCAGTTTGCCGAATTGACCGAAAATCTGAACGCGAAATTCAACTGTCTGGAACGCGAAATCGAGAAACGCCCTGCGGCTGTTCCTCATTTCGCAAAGACCGTGGATGCTTGTGTCCAGCCGCAACTTAACTGCTTTGACAGGTTCCGTGAGCGTGACGGCAGGCGCGATCGTGATGATTGTTGCTTCTGCTAAACCATCCCCCAATTCTTCGTTAGCGCCTTTCCGTTAAAGGCCGCATTACAGGGCGGCTGATGTCGCTCTGTTTTTTATGAGGTGATATAAATGATACCGTTGCAAGCCGTTGCGTTGATTTATGCAGGCATGTTATTGGAAAGCCCCACCCGCAGAGAACAATTCACAAAATTCTTAAATGGCGCAGGTGCGGAAGTAGAAAAAATGGTGGGCAATTTTACAAGTAAGGGCGGTGTGGCTAAAGATGATACAGCCGCCGCAGAGGAACCAACCGAATTCAGATGATATTGCTATTCTGGGCGCGTTCGGCGGTTGGTTTGGTTCTTTATTAACTGCCGTTATATTGATGGTGGCCGTCCGAAACTTAGGCATCAATACGCGAACGCTCGCCTTGACTAGCGAAAATCTTGAAAATACCAAGCGAAACGCCGAGAACACGACAACGATGATTTCAGAGCTACAGAAAATAAACGCTCAATTAGAAAGGATGCAATAATATGTCTATTTGTTGCAATTGCCCTACCAAGATTGTATCAACTGCTATCGCGGTGGTTGGCACTAATCTACAAATTACGATCCCCGCCGATCCAGCGCTCACTCCCAGCACAAAATATTGCCTTGTGTTGGCGCAGCCCATTCCCGACGCTGGCGAAGCATTACCCGTTACCATATTGCCAACTGGAGGTACCGCTATTCCGCTGCTGAAAACCATATGCTGCATCACTAATAGTCGCGGTGGTTGCGCCCAGTGCACCTTTGGCGATCAAGAATTTGGCATAGACCTTCCTGAGCGCGGCCGCACACGCATTCCGCTTTATCTCAACAATAATATGAGTGACTTCTTTGACCTCCGTGGAGTAGAACATCTTCGGCGTTGCAGGAGGGCGTAATCATGACGGATATTCCTGTTGGCGGATATGGCGGCTTTTGCGCCACGCCTTATATCCCCGAAACATCAAAAGAACTGCAAGTAAAATCACTCATGGAAACCGCAAAAGAATATGGTGTTGAAACCGATATTTCCATGTTTGTGTTCGTCATGAAAAAAGTATACGGCGATACGAACGGAATTATTGATAGCGTTATGCCGTCTTTGATGGATTTGCTTGAAAAATATCTAAAATCTTCGCCCGAAAAGCCTGACGAAACAGAGGTGAGCGAATAATGCCTTATGATATGAGAAATCCCGGAAACCCCAGCCACGATGAAATGAACCATGAAGAAAAAAAGAAAGAGCTCTGCATGGAACTGGACCGCATTTGCACATATTTATTCGCCGGTTGTTTATGGCATTTAAGGGCGGCTAATGCTTCAAGAAAAATACATGTTCGCGGCCCCGGCCGTTGGCACGATGACGGGGAGGCAGCAGGTGATTTCTGCTCTTTGAAAAGCTTGCTAAAAATGTCTCGGGATAGACTGAAATATGATCCCCGAATTGATATGGCAATGGTCGCAAAGGCAGAGCCCTATACCATGAATAACCTTGACGATTTTAAGGCTCATTTCCCAATGTGGAAAAAGAACGAGGCAGAGCTTATCGAATGCCTTGACCATGCTATCCATTTAAGCCGAACCATCAGTGCGGAAATATATGAAAAGCTCATGTGTCTTATCAAAGAGGTTCAAGGAGAATGGACGCAGGTTGATATGGCTGAGGGTAGCTTTATATTTGGTGGCTATATGCCTCATGATGTTTCTGTCAAATCTAAATGGATGCATGAATATATGGAGCATGAGCATAAAGAGGGCGAAGATATTAACTTCAATCTCGGATAGGCGGTGT
>Ga0154000_1000373_pt1 | contig 12335 bp, 9 predicted proteins | sample TSNC084MetaG_FD_104674 | JGI IMG/M metagenome (GOLD analysis project Ga0154000, IMG submission 104674) | Attine ant fungus gardens microbial communities from North Carolina, USA - TSNC084 MetaG | ecosystem: Host-associated > Fungi > Mycelium > Unclassified | place: USA: North Carolina, Lumber... | reverse complement strand
ATAGTAATGTCCTCGTTCTGTGCCATCAACGCTTCTTCTTGCATTGCTATCATCTCGTCTACTAACCATTCATTATCAGACCAAGGCTGATAATAACTGTAGTCCCACTCGATATTCATAACAGTAGCCCATCTTTGCATTTTCTTTAGTTCATTAATGTTTTTAAGGGTGGGAGCCCTTTTAAAGAACCAAAGCTAGAACCCATACAAGGCAATTGACAAGACACAAGTTCTGTATAGCAGTCTCTTTTGAATAGAAAGTAGACCTCTTGAGGAGTTTTCTAATATTTTCATGGTGTTGAGGGTGGACATACACTTTGTAGTATAGAAGTGCATGTGGTAGTTGAAGTTGAGCTTCCAATCGAAATAAAAGCCGAGATACTGCCATATTGACTTGAGGAATATAATGGGACTGCCTATGGAAGACAAGTCAATGGGGGGGTTTGGAGGATGTCGAGCTCACATAAAATGAAACAGTTTGGTTTTGTTATGTTCCATGATGAGACCAGCATTGAGCCACTCCTATGTTGGTGTTAAAGGATAGTGATGAGAAATTGTTTTATGAGTACATGGTAGAGCAATCAGAATGATAGCTGTTGAAGAATCCTATAATGTTAGTATTAAGACCAGCTTTAGTGAGGCATAGAGATAGAAAATCATGGTTCAAAGACAAAAAGAATTGTGCAATGTCAAATGCTATAATGCTGGTATGGCACTGTTTAAGCCACCCCACTTGAATGAGATGGATGAGATATAACCCCACGTCAATTGTGGAATGTTGACGTATTCCTTCAAATTGATAGAAGTCAAGGAATCCATTGGCTGACATTTGGAATTGTAGTCAATTGCTAATAACTTTTTCGATGAGTTTACCAGCAGTGTTTAGTAGAGCAATGGGGCGAAAGAACTTGGGGGAGTTGTATGAGTCCTTATTCAGTTTGGGAATGATTATAGTGTTGGTAGACTTGAAGTATGAGGGCCAGTATTCTAGGTTTATACATACATTAGCAATATGTATGACTTTTTCTAAACATCTTTCGTTAGCTATCAATGACTTGAGGTGTCTCCAAGTGATGTGATCAGGTCCAGGGGCTGATGAAGCTAAGCACTTAGCTAACATGTCTCTGAATTCTTGTTTGGAGAAAGGGGGCCATTCTATTAAGTTTGCTTGAGGGAGTTCACTGAGAAAGATAGTATTAATGGGTCTGTTTTCTGCAGAGTTATATGATGAATGAAGAGCATGCTATAGTTCTGGAAGAGTATTGCAGGGCCAATTTTCATATGAAATAGACTTGATGGTTAGTAGAGATTTTTTCCTGACCCAATTCATTAGATCCCAGGGTCTCTTGTTTGAGGAGGCAATTTCGAATATCTTTTTATGGAAGAATTTTCTTTTAGCTGTATGAATATTTGACTTGAATTCTTTCCAATGTTGGATATTGCCTAAGGCTCAGTATTTATTCAGGCTGGTTGTGTAATCTGAGCCCCACTATTCTTTGGAATGTTTTGTGATTCATTTCATTTTAGAGTAGGTATGCCATGTGTTATCGAAGATGGTGGATATTTGTTGAACTGCATTTTCAAGGGTTTTTTTGAATTGATATTTGCAGTGTCGAGGATCATTATGCCTTTGGTTATTGAATTGATGAAGTTTTTCTTTTCTTTGCTATCTTTGCCAATGGTCCATATGTTGATATCAATGTTGATTTCCTTGATGCCTATTTCAATAGTGAGAGGAACATGATCTGATAGTTTCCATATTTCAGGGTGAAGTATGTGACAGCCAAATCCTGAGTTGTTGGGAGACAGGAATACAAGGTCTATAACAGAATTGGAGTCCTGTGGGTTGTCTGCAAATCTAGTGGGTCCAGGATTAGTAGGGGGGGAAAATTCTAGTCCTAAACTATTAGCTAAGGTGAAAAGGTCATCAGTGCAGATGGAATGGTAATGGAAATTTGGATCCCAGTTACTGTCCCTTATGTTGAAATCACCTGTTATGATGATAGTATTATTTAGGTTGATAATGTTCTGACTGAGAAATTGAAGAGCAGTTTAGTTGCTATCAGAGTAGACATTAATCATGAAGTTGACATCCTGTTCATTGTGGAAGGATAAGATGTTGATGTTGTGATAGTTGATGATGTCTAGATATAAGGCAAATCTCATTCTTGAGAGATGCTTGTTAACATAAGTAGCAACTCTTGCGTAATTGTCTGGTGCCACATCTTAGCAAATGAACAGTGTCCATTTGGGGTGATTGGGAGTTCCATAAAGAGGGTCCCCTAAGGGATTGGAATGACTAGGAATACATTGAATGAGTGATCTCAGAGGTTCCTGGATAAAAATTACATCCGTGGTATTTTTGTTGTTTTCTAAGATTATATCAGTTAGGGCTTTATTTTTCCTTATGCTTTACAAGAAGATTTTTAGGGTTTCTTTAATCATAATTTCTTACTGTCTACAGCTAGGCAAATCAAGTTGGTCCTAGTTTCCCAAGCCTCTTGAGCTTTTTTAAAGTGCTACTCTCTATTGAAGCAATTTCTCCAGAAGGGCATTTATAGTTGTCAGCCATGTGATTACCTTTACAGTTGATACACTTGAAAGAGTGGGAGCAGAGTAGACCTTGAGTGTAAGGGTGACTGGGCACAAGACTCCAGGAGAATCCTCAGTTGATATTACAGATTGTAATTATGATACAACTCACCTCCAGGAGAATCCTCAGAGATTAGGATAAGGCTTCTGGAGGGATCTTTTACATTATATACTAGTTTTACATCCCTTAGTATCAGGGTCAGCGGGATCAGAGCTAAACTAGTATATTTAAGTATTACTAGTTAAACAGGCTAAGGTTGCTCTGGAGTGTTGTCATGCTGTTCAGGGGTGGAAATGGAGGTGTCCCCTTACATTGAGCAGTTTCAAGACAAGAGGGGTCCAATTTAGGATTGGCCTTGCAACACCATGCTAAGTCTCTGTGATGTTCAAGTTTGTGTGGTCTGCTGCATTTCTGACACTTGGATCCATGAGCTTTGCAAGAGAAGGTTAAATGACCCCATTTCCAGCAGTTGTGGCACTGGGGAACACCTGGGTTCATGTTTGTTGCTTTAATGGTGGCAATGTATCTGCTGAAGTTAAAGGAGTGGTTGATTAGTAATTTAGCACTAGAGCCACTTTGAGAATCCCAAATATCAAACCAAATAATAGCCATGTCAGATTTGGGAGAGGCCTTGATGATTTTGGGTTTGGCTACTAGGGAAATATTTTCAAATATTTCAGTGTGGCTCATGAAGTTGTTGACGTCCTTGCTATTTAGTTTGTTACCATTGGGTTGTATAAATGGAATGCCAGTAATTTTTAGGTATAACTTGGACTAAGGTAGTTGAGAAGTAAGAACTTTCTTGTTATTTGCACCAGCAATAGATTTGAGGTATTTCTCCATAGTTGAGAGGTTACTGGGGTTAGGTACATTGTTGGTGTTAATGGATAAACTGCTGGGGAAGGAATGTATGAATTTAGCTTGCAAGTTTGATTTGATATTCTTCAGGAGAGCGTTAATCTAGAAAATATGCAAGTTAGCTTTACCCATAATAACTTCAGTGAGTTTAGTGGACACAGGTATGATAGCCTGTTTCCTGGAAGGGCCTTTTATAGTCAGTTGAATTTTCTTTTTCCTGTTGATTGGTTTGGGAAATGCCGTGTTATGAATTTCTAGGATTTTCTTATTCAGTAGGGCAGGGAAGACTTCCTTAATTTTTAGGATGTTCGAAGCTTAGTATGTGGCCTGGGCATAAGATAACAAAGGGAAAGGCATGTCTTTACCCTTAGACATGAGGATGTGTTGGTGCATTTTTGATTTTTCCAATACCTTCTTTGATGGGTGGGGTAGAATAGGGGACAGTACTTTCTTAATCATAGTGACATTGAGAGGCTATTTTTGCATCTTGTTGGGGAGATTAACCTTTCCAAACTTTAAAGCAATATTGTCCCTAATAAAAGCATTGTTGGATGACACAAGTTGATCCCAGCCAGATGTAAAAATGGCAAAGATAAATGACCATGCTGATTCACCAAAGGGTTCGAGCTATGGGATATTATTGCTGTTGCAGCTCTTAAGATTTCTTTGCCTTAAAAATCATGCCATTCACTAAGAAGAGCATGCCATATTGTGTACATCACTATTGAGGAACTCATTTGTACCGAAAAATGAAGTAGCCATGAAGTTACCGTTCTATAGACTAGGGTCAGCTGGGACGTTAGCACTGTATGGAATGACTGTGGGAGGAGAAGGTTCTGACAATATATGGGTGATGCCGTTAGATGCAGGTGTGGGTATCTTCTTGTTGCAGACATGTGGTAGTTGGGAAGGAAGAAAAATAAAGTTGTATAACAGGGCTGTATTGTTCACAGGTAGAGAGGGATCAAGGGTTTCCACTTCTACATTGTTTGCAAAAGCAACTTGCTCGGCATAGTCCATCTCAGACAAAGAAGACCTATTCATAGGGGAGGGGGAGGTGCTGTATTAAAGGGAGCAAAAGGGACTATTAGCCTGGCACAAGCTAAAGATGCAGTACCAGGTCCCAATTGCATGCTAAAGAGTTTGTGGGGATGAATCAAGAATAAAGGTATTAAAAAGAGAATATAGAAATTTAGTGTAATAATTAATGTAAAAATGTTTGAAAGGATTGTAAGCTCAATCTAGATTCTCCTTATATGGTGTCTTTAAGGTGTCCACCTTTACACACCATAACAAGCTCACTATCAAAGTAGCCAGTAAACTACTCATAGGTCTTACCACACTCAATCAAGCTCTCATCTGCACTCCCACACCAAACCTTATGGGTGTGATACAATCTGAGTTGATGATTAGCCAGGCTTTTCAGGCCTGCTACTTCATAGAAGGTTATCCAAGCAACCGCTGCATCTTGTCTCTTGACCAAGTAGAATATAGAGTTCCAGTCTCCTTAACAATCCAACCACTTTACTTAAAACTCAGAAAAGTGCCATAAGGTGACTCTTGAGCCCTTGAGATGGTAGTAGGTGTCAAGATTCCATTGCCTTTTTCTTGGGCTCTCTGAGTATTATATTAAAAGTACAAACTGATGAGACTCAATTAAAAATAAATAAAAAGGAAACTTCTTCTTCTTCCAGTCTCTCTTACTTCTCTCCATGACAGATGTCACCTCCCTATCCTCCATGTCTACTAGCCATGGCCATGTGCTCCTACTCTACCTCCATACTTCACTTCTACCTGATATCTTCTAACCTCTGAACTGGCTTTCTTCTACTCCGAATATGATCTAGAAACATATGCAAGTGTATATGAAGATCATCAATATTCTTGTTGCTCTACAGCATGTCTGCTTCCTGAATAAGTCTAGTAGTAATAGGATCATTAGCCATTAATAGACTTTTAATCTGTCATCTTGGTATTATATTAGTCCAAGTCTGCTCTAGATTGAAATTATATTGCATTCCAGAGGTATCCTTTAACCTCTGAGTCCTAGAGTATCAACATTGATAGTTTGTCTCTGAGAAACCTGATGCTAGCTCATCAGTCTTGCCTCCTGAGGTATATGCTAGAATAGCATATATGTAAGGGAAACTGGGGCACACAAGGCTCCAGGAGAATCCTCAGTTAATATTACAGTTTGTAATTATAATACAACTCACCTCCAGGAGAATCCTCAGAGATTAGGATAAGGCTTCTGAAGAGATATTCTACATTATATACTAGGTTTACATTCTTTGGTGTCAGGGTCAGTGTGATTGGAGCTATACTAGTGTGTTTAAGTATTACTTTAGTAATACTTGAACAGGCTTAGGTTGCTCTGGAGCATCATTATATAGTTCAGGGGTGGAAATAGAGCTGTTCTCTTACAATATAGTAGCTTGGCAACTATCTAATAGAAGTACCCAATCTTGGGTCTAGATTATGTCTGGCACTTGTAAAAGGTCTCTAGAGTAGGTTCCAATAGTGAAATCCAGGGGTATAAAGTGTATCCTATGCTACATTTCCACAGAAAATTCCCTAGCAGTGTAACAGCATGGACCTCCCATGCTGATATGGAACAACAGCCATCTACATTGTATGTTAAAGGTATTATCTTCAGGCCTAATGCTAGTTGACTTGAGACTCATAATCGACAAGCAAGTAATCTAAAATACACAAGAAGGTTTTATGCTAAACTACACTTGGGCACTACCAACAGTGTTGGTGGTCAGAGTGAAAGAAGCAATATATAATAAGTGTCATGACTTGGCAAAACAGCTAAGTCATTATTTATATTTACTTTACTTTACTTTTCTTTTGGACTTACTATACAGGGAGGAGTGTGGGAAAGGGTTATATCACAAGTGTCACAAGTGTCACAGTCACATGATAAGTATGAGAAAGTAGTGCACAGACCATATAGTAGTTGTATAAGTAGTGTACAGAAAAATGGCAACCCTATTGAGTTCTCCTTGTTAACTTAGATAAAGAGTGAGACTAAGTTATCTCGACTAAGTCTTTATGATAAGTATGAGAAAGTAGTACACAGACCATGTGTCACAGTTGTGCTATGGACCAGTAGTCATATACTGTATGGTTTACCACTATACCAAAAGGGCAATATTAGCAAGACTACTTGCTAACAAGGGTCTAGCTATTTATGTAGTTCATTTGAACAGGTATTTTGTTATACTTCCATGATACTATTTAGTAGTCACTTTTTGTGACACCATGTAGTAGTGTATAATAAATTAAGAACTCTGATACAAACTTTATTCAGATCTATCTCTATGTCAAGAATATATAGAGCAGGAGCGAAATGACCTGGAGTGGAGCAGAGTTACTCTGGAGTGGAATAGAGTTGACAACAAAAGTGGGGGAACAACCTTGGCCTCAGCTCGTGTGCTGTACCTCGATCTGCTGTCATGTGTGTGGTTGTATATTTCAGGAGGACGGAATTGTTGTTAGAAGTTCAGGAGAGGAGTGGTATATTGATAAGAGTGAGGATAGAACACATAAAAGACGTTAATCTACAGACTAAGAAACTAGGATATAACTAATAGAGTACTTATACTAAGTCTGGAATAGAAGGAGTACAAGTAACTAGTCTAAATTATGATCCTATAGGAGTAGACAACAGGAGTTCAGGAGCAGAATTTAGTAATAATATAAAATATAAAAGGAATTATATTATTTAAATGATTATTTTCTGTCATATGACACTCTACCAATTCTTGAATGATTTCTATGGCCTTAATGTCTCTAAAAAGCCCTTAAAAAAACCTTTTGATCAATACTAGTCACATCTCAAGGCAATCAATATCAGCCAAGATATTAGGCAAATCAGTAGGTAACTACCATAGTACTGTATATTAAATTGCCAATATCTCAAAAACCACCATAATCTATGATTCACTTCTAAGCTCAGAAGAAGTCCTCTTCATAATTCTCAGAATGAACCTAGAACAATCTTGAGGCAATCAGTATTAATAAAGATATGAAGTCCTTCATGTTTGTACATAGACTTAATTAATTACCCATAAATAATCATTTGTCTTTTCTTAGAACAAAGAAAAGCCTTTATATGGTTAAGTTATCTCTATTTCCAGTACAAAGGCACTACTATATATAGAACAATAGGTAGTAGCATATGATGATCTGTTCTAGTGCACAGACCATCACTTTTTTGTATTTAAGGACTCATAGTCTGAGGATTAGACCTCAGACTTAACAATATCTTTTGTCATTGTCTAAAAACTTGCTCTCGAACCTTTTTGAAGAATACTTTCTCAATCACAAATCAAGTAAGTGACCATTTGTGATAGTTAAAATAACAAGATGTCTGCCATTGTGTGGAAGAAATATGAAGGGGAAAGAAGACAAGAAAAGAGAAAAGAGTAGCTACCCTAGAGGAAGAGAAAATAGTTAGATAGACAGTATACAACAAGAAAAACTAGGGAAAAAAGGAAGAAATTGAGATAGACCATAGGAAAATCAAGGAAATAATTCCAAAGAAATTCCTAAAGTGAAGAAAGGTGTTTGGAAAGGTGGAGTCTGAGAGAATGCCAATGAAAAATTTTTTTGGATTATGCCATAGATCTTAAGAAGATGTTTAAACCACAAAAAGAAAGGATTTACTCTTTATCCAGGAATAAAAGGATTTAGAACTTTGTGGACAATCAATTAAGGAAGGGATATATTAGACCATCAAAATCCCCTCAAACATCACCAATATTCTTTGTGGGCAAAAAGGACAGGAGCAAGATGATAGTAATAGACTACTAAAGTCTAAACAACTAGACAATAAAAAATAACTACCTACTTATGGATTTAATAGACAACATAGGAAGTAAGAAAGTATTCACAAAAATGGACTTATGTTGGGGGTTCAACAATGTAAGGATTAAGGAGAGAAATGAGTAGAAGGAAGTGTTTACAATACATATGGAATCTTTCAAGCCAATAGTAATGTTCTTTGGGATAACAAATTCACCAGCTACATTTCAGAAAATGATAAATGAAGGAAAGGTTGTTGCATTTGTAGATGACATGTTGGTGGGGATAGAAATAGAAGAGGAATATGATGAAATTATAGATAAAATATTGAGAAAGTTAGAAAAGAATGGTTTGTATGTAAAGCCAGAGAAATGTGTATGAAAGGTGCAGAAAATTGAATTCTTAGGGGTTGTCATAGGACCCAATAGAATAGAGATGGAGAAAGAGAAAGTAGATAGGATAATGAGCTGGCCAATACCAAAGAATATTACAAGACCTGTGCTAGTAGCTCTAAACTTAAACAAAGAGTTTAGAGTAGAGGTAGATGTCTCAAACTATGTAACAGGGGATGTATTGTCAATGAAATGCACTGATGAATTGTGGAGACCTGTAGCTTTTATTTCCAAATCATTAAGTGATACAGAATAGAACTACAAAATACACAATAAGGAGATACTGGCTGCAGTTAGATGCTTAGAAGTGTGGAGGCACTTCTTAGAAGAAAAAATCACAAAGTTTGAGATTTGGACAGATTACAAAAATCTTGAATATTTTATGAAAGCACAAAAGTTGAACAAGAGACAAGCTAGATGGGCTCTATACCTATTTATGTTTGACTTTATGCAAAAACATGTTCTAGGAAGTAAAATAGGGAAGGCAAATAGTTTGAGTAGAAGGCCAGATTGAAAAGTAGAAGTAGACAGGGATAATGAAAATAAGACATTATTGGTAAAACCAGAATAGTTAAGAGAGAGAAGAACAGAAAAAGTGGAATTAATCATAGAAGGAGTAGACTTTTTGGAAAGAGTAAGACAGTCAAGGGTTAAGAATAATGAAGTAGTTAAGGCAGTAGAAGAAATGAAATGAACAGGAGTAAAAATGCTAAGAGACAAAGAGTGAAGGGAAGTAAATGATGTCATGTATTAGGAAGAAAAAGTATATGTCCCAAAAGATAAACAGTTAAGAGCAGAAATCATCTGACTGCATTATGATATACCAGTAGGAGGACATGGAGGACAATAGAAGATAGTAGAATTTGTAAGGAAGCTAAACTCTAAGCCAGAATAAAGCCAACTGCTCTTTGTTCAGTGATTGACAAAGAGAACTTGATAGAGTTCCTGTTAGATTTTCTACACTACTTATACAACTACTATATGGTCTGTGCACTACTTTCCCATGTCTATTATGTGACCCATTATGTGACATCATGTGATGTGATGCTGTGACTTCCTGTTATGGAACTGTGACTATGTAATACTTGTGATGTGACACTTTTCCATACTCTCTTCTGTATAGTAAGTCCAAGATAAAAGAAAAGAAAAGAAAAGAAATATAAATAATGACTTAGCCATTTTGCCAAGTCATGACAGAATTGGTTATTAGAAACTTTTGGTGGCTAGGAGTAACAAAGGAGATAAAATGATATATGAAGAGATATAATGCCTGCCAACAAAACAAAATCACATAGAACAGCTGGCAGAAAAACTAATGCCAAATTCAATCCCAGAAAAACCTTGGACACTATCACAAATAGTCACTTACCAATTTGTGATTATAAATGCTAGAGCTCAAAGGGGCTTAGAAGTGAAGCTTAAACAGTAACAAAAGATGTTATTAAGTTTGAGGTCTAATTCTCAGACAAGGAGTCCTTATATACAGAATTGTAATAGTCAGTGCACTAGGACAGATTATTACATGCTACTACCTATTGTTCTATATATAGTAGTGCCTTTGTACTGGAAATAGAGATAACTTAACCATATAGAGGCTGTCCTTTGTTCTAAAAAAAGGCAAATGATTATCTATAGATAATTGATTAAGTCTATATATAAACATTGAGAACTTCATATCTTCATGAATATTACTTGCCTCAAAGTTGTTTTATAATTATTCTGAGAAGTATAAAGAGGGCTTCTGCTGACCCTAAAAGCAAAGTATAGATTGTGGTAGTTTCTGAGATAGTAGCAATTTAATATGGTACTATAGAGATTATCTACTGATTGCCTGACAGCTTAGCCAATATTTATCACCCTAAAACATATTTGGTATCTATTGAAAGGTCTTTTTGAGAGCTTTCTGGCACCATTAGAACCATAGAAATTGCTGAGGAATTGATAGAGATAGGTCCAAATGAAGTTTGTGACAAATAGTATAAGTTTATACAATTTAGACAATAGACCATAAACAAGAATACCTACTGCTCAAGTGTATGTTACTTATCTTTGACTTATCCTTATGCTACAAAATCATTATACTGCTCTTATATATATAGTATAGTCAGCCCACATTAGTGTTAGTATTATTATTGTACTTTCTTTTTTTCAGTCCTAGTTGTCAATAATAGCCTGTAACAAATGTCATACTAGAACAGTTACAGCACTATCATACTCCTGGAATATTTTCAAGATTTTTACAGATTCTTTTGACTTTTTATAAATTTGTTTGGCATTTTTACAACATTTTCTCTGCCAACATGAACACAAGTGATGGCTAAGAATAGAAAATCTGTGCTCCAGCCTAATAAAAGGGGGGGTTTGTGCTCCAAAATAGAAAGTCTGTGTTCTAGCCTAGTTAAAAATAGAAATCTATGCTCCAGCAAGCTAAGACTAGAAAGTTTGTGCTCCAAGTATAATAGGAGCACAGCCTTGAGGACAAGGATTGAGGCATTGGTGGGCAAGTTAAATTGAAGCATCTGTATGAGTAAGAGGAGCTCACATTCTAATGCTTATTTCTTTGGATTGCCCTGGGTAAGTGCATTGTGCCACAATGATATAATTTGAGGGATCAAATTCTCAGAGCAAACATATTGTGATTTTTGATACTCTCATTCAACAATCAAAGCCTGCCAAAGTTGAAGCTGTACTCTCCCATGAGCTCGGGCACTGGTACTATCTTCATTGAACAAAATTGATGGTTATTTCTCAACTCCATCTCTTTGCTATTCTCGCTCTCTTTCCTGCATTCCTGCATGCTTCTCCTTTTCTGACTGCATTCAACTTCCCTTCGTCTGTCTCAAAGAATCCCCCTCAAATTGTTGCATTCTTGCTATTCCAACTGATTCTCGTACCACTCGAGGCTTTCATCAGCATCGGAATGGATGTTGTCTCATGTCAGTTTGAGTAGGAGGCTGATCGATTTGCTCTCGAGTTGGAGGACAAGTTGGGCGACAAGGAGATAGCCAGTATGGGAGAGAAGTTGTGTAAGGCACTAGTTGCATGTGAAAAATTTGAGCACAGTTTGGGTTGATTGGACGTATTCAGCATATCATCAACTTTGACAGAGAGGTTGAAAGCCCTCAAAGCTTATGCAGAGGAGAAAAAGAAGAAAAGAGAGTGAAGTTGTAGTTGGGACAATCCTAGAGTGCTGAGACATAATACGAGAGCAGAGGTATGAAAATACTGTCTACCATCCCTTGATAACATATAAGCCCTAATAAATTACTCTCAGTCTGACTCAAGTAGCTTGTAGAAAAATCATGTGTTACTTCAACCAATGATTGAGATGGCCTGCAGCACATCACGATGTATCAGCAGGCTTCGACTATTACATTGTCTTTATTGTTGAACCACCCTTCATCTTTGAAATGTACTTCTAATGGCTTTATTTCCAAATCCATCTAATGAAGAAATTGTGATCCTGGTGTACTTTGATAGAGCTCAGTCAATGAAAGAACGTGGTCAAGATAATTGTTGAATAGAGGTGATCAGCCAGTCCAGTGGGTCAAGTTGCCACGGAGAACAAGTAAAGAGGCAAGGTTCCTTGACAGCATTCTGAGCCACCAAAAATAAGTGATAGGAAGATTGGTCAATTACCTATTTTGAGCCACTTTCTTCTCTCATGGCAAAGACAAATGT
>Ga0154000_1000368_pt1 | contig 12402 bp, 9 predicted proteins | sample TSNC084MetaG_FD_104674 | JGI IMG/M metagenome (GOLD analysis project Ga0154000, IMG submission 104674) | Attine ant fungus gardens microbial communities from North Carolina, USA - TSNC084 MetaG | ecosystem: Host-associated > Fungi > Mycelium > Unclassified | place: USA: North Carolina, Lumber... | reverse complement strand
GAGATAGGATTTCTGCTTCTCGGATAAGTCCTGTTGATTCTGCTCCTTGTAAAAGGTTTCAAATAATTCCATCGGTGTGAGACGGCTTGTGTCAATGCTGACGGAAAAGTCAGATTCCGAGCGGGTCCTGCAGTTATCGTAATCCAGTCGCATCAGGCGAGGGTAAAAGATCCGCAGCTTGTTAAGTGCATCCGATTGATCTTCTTCGTCCGTGAGTGTTATATGGTAATAGTCCTCTAAAGGCAAATCCCCATAGAAGTCTTTAGCAGTTATCTCCAGATATGTACCTCGAATTTCCCGCATGTCCCGCAGGGGGATCAGCGGAATTTCCTGTATGGTGACGAGCCCTTTTTCTTCCAATTCCACGACAGTAACCGTTTTGTTATGCCCGGCCTCTGAGAAAGAATATTTTAACGGTGTCCCGCAATAGCGGACGGTTTCCCGCCCGACACTCTGCGGGCTGTGCAGGTGGCCGAGGGCTACATAATCGAATGGATCAAATACGTTTACATCGATATTATCGGCGCCGCCGACGTTGATCTCCTCTGATTCGGAACGTTGGGCGCCTGTTACAAATTGATGGGCGAGGAGAATATTGCGGCGGTCAGGATCCACCGGCATATTCTTTATGACCACATTCAGCGCGTCCGTCCAGGAATAAATTTCTTCCTCCGGGAAAAAACGCTTTACCAGCAGGGGCTTAAGAAAGGGCAGCAGGTAAATGTCAATATCGCCATATGCATCTGTAACCGTATACCGGTTAATTACTCCGTCGTATACGCGGGCAATATGTACACCGCTGCCGGCAATCAGCCGTGAGCCAAAGGCAAGGCGGTCAGCCGAATCGTGATTGCCGTTTATTATATAGACCTGTATATGCTTTTTGGCAAGTGTGAAGAGGAAGTCATCGAACAGGCGCAATGCCTCTGTGGATGCAATTGTGCGGTCAAAAACGTCGCCGGAAATCAGCACACATTGGGGCTGCTGCTCGTCCGCAATCTTTAGAATCTCTTGCAGAATATAGTCCTGATCTTCAATCATGGAAAATTCATATACAGACTTTCCAAGATGAAGGTCCGATAAATGTAAGAATTTCATACGTCTGCTCCTCTGAGGTATTTCGTCGGTATCGTTTCTCTGAGAGAATAGTAAGTCTTATGTCAGTATATAATGAGTGGGGCGCTTTTTCAAGACTTCCGAAGCATCGCGCTTTTCGAATTTCTGTTTCATGAAGAGAGGTCCTATGTTATAGTAGTGCTAGTGAACTAGTGTGGGTCATACTAGATACCACACGAAATATGGAGGGCAATCAAATGGCAAAATATGTACGCGAGTTAAATGGTGATTTTCAGCGGTTACTGGATGAAATCCACGCCGGAATATTAGAGGGAAGCGCATCTGCCAGCTACGAGGACGGCAGTGATTATCAGGCAGCGGATATTCGCTGCGCTGTACGGGTGTATGAACGCTATAGTATGCTGGGAGGAAACCGCGTCAGCTTAAATGTTACTCTGGCAGGCAACGGTGACCGGCTGTTCCTTACGGCAATTACTTCCGGCGGAAGCCAAGCTGTGCTTTTTAAGGTAAATACGTTTGGAGAAGAAAGTTTTCTGAAATGTATAATTGACATTGTAAATGCGTTTCAGCAGGAGTAGAAAATCGCGGGGATTATGCGGGATTTGAAAAGTACGGAGAGATTGAAAAAACTGATTTGCACTTATATATACATGCAGGGGGAGAAGTGTGTCTATAATCGCACTATATTTTCAGAAACAATGCATGAATTATAGTAAAATGTGCGCGAAAAATGTCGAAATTTGAATTATGTGATATAATTAGAGGCAGGACAATCCTTACTTATGAGTAGTATACAACCTGAGTGCAATCATTTGTAATTAGAGTGGATATGATGAGCGAACAAAAACCAAAAGAAAAGCATATTCCAAAAACGAAATCGGAAAAGAATAAGGAAACAATACAGGCCATTGCGAAAAATTATAAACAATGGGAGAAAAGTATTGCGGAACAGTTGCTGCTTAATGTTCCCAATCATGGCACATCCACTGGCAAAATATGGATTATGAGCAAAGACTGCACGGGGATATGGCTTGGGGAAGTGTACAAACTGTCAGAATATCTAAATGACCATGGTGCGAAGTATAAGCTTTCATGAAAACCCTGAGAGGTTCGCACCAGAGAAAGACGATTTTGCCTGGAGAGCTGTTTGATAATGCTTGAAATTGAAATTAATTGATAGCAAAGTTGAATTGAAGCTTTGAAAATTCATAAAATTAGGCATATTGTGTTTGTGATATGCGGTCGCTCCCGCTTGGGAGCGTGGATTGAAATACTACATGGGAGGATCTAATGAGCCGTGTAGAAAAGTCGCTCCCCCTTGGGAGCGTGGATCGAAATAAAAATTAGCCAGTGATCTTATGATCACCGGCCTCTCTTATGGACCCGAAGGGATTCGAACCCTCGGTCTCTGCGTTGCGAACGCAGCGCTTTCCCAGCTAAGCTACGAGCCCATATGCAATTTTTATATTTAAGAAGAAATGGAGACAGTGGGCTCAACCCCCAAAATCTCTGCATTCGTTAAGGCGGTTTGACCGTCAGGAACGGATACGAGCAATACCCGCGCATTGCTTACGCACTTTATTATATCCAATCAGCGTGCTGCTTGCAAGTACATTTTGCTTCGACTTGATATATTTTGCTTTGACTTGATATATTTGTCAATACCTTTTACCCCCGACATCATTATATCCTACAAAATAATACGTGTAAATATATATAAATAGAAAATATTCCGTTTAGCATTTTTATAAAAAAGTTTAAAAATATTATAAAATGTCATTTGCAATCCGCACAAGTGTGTGATATCCTAATATAAAAGGAGGTGGTGTGTTGGCTTTTGCGGACAAGAAAGCGGCATTTAAATATGTAAATGAGTACCAGAAGGAAAAATACGACCGCATTACGGTAATGGCAGAAAAGGGCAGGAAGGCAGAATGGCAAGCTGCGGCAGACGCTGCTGGGTACAAATCGCTATCTGCGTTTATAACGGCAGCCATCGAAGAAAAAATGAATAAAGTGTAAATATGTCGTTGGCACATAGTATAAATATGCCATAATAAGGGAAGTTAAGGAAGGGCAAGATCTTAACGAGAACATAGACGTGGGAATTGAAATGGAAGAACCGGATAAAGCGCTAAAGGCAGGGAATGAAAAGGAAATACTGCTGATTCGGGTGAACCACCTGGAAAATGAATTAAGAAAGCTATAAGAATGAATCGAAGATATGACATAAGAATGGGCAAAGGGAGAGCGGACTTACCTCCGCTCCCCTGCATCGGGAGGGCAACAATGACAGATAGTGAAAAGCTGGATCTTATCCTAAAAGAATATAGAAGGAATGAAGAAGGATATTAAAGAAGTGAAGATCACCATCGAAAATGAGACGAATCAAAATATACAATTCAATTAAAATTTTAACCTGCCCCGGAGAGATCCGGGACTTTTTTTAAGCCGGGCAGGACAGCCAGGCTACCACAGACGTGTTGTATTTTGTGTAATATCGTAAAAAATATGATAAAAAGCTATCGCAGAATTTATACTTATATCAAATAAAATACCGCCAACCCACGTTTTTGTTGAGGATCGGCGGTATTTCCAGGCTTTTCGGTAAATGGAGACAGTGGGGCTCGAACCCACGACCTCTCGCGTGTGAGGCGAACGCTCATCCCGGCTGAGCTATATCTCCTTAGAAAATAGTATAACACTCCTGACGAAAATTTCAAGAATTTTTTTCCGCGCTCCCGCATAGACAAGCAAGAACCCTTGTGCTATAATCAAGGAACGAAAAAAAGAGTAAGGAGACCAGTTATGGCATTAATTAAGAAGCCGGTCACCGGTATGAAAGATATTTTGCCCCAGGAAATGCTGATCCGGGATTATCTGATCGGGGTTATTAAGGAAACTTATCAGAGCTTCGGTTTCACTCCTATTGAGACGCCCGTGGTAGAAAATCTTCCGAATCTCACCAGTAAGCAGGGCGGTGACAATGAGAAGCTGATCTTCAAGATCATGAAACGAGGTGAAAAATTCAGACTGGAGGATGCCTCTTGTGAAGACGATCTGGCGGACTCCGGTCTTCGTTATGATCTGACCGTACCGTTGGTTCGGTATTATGCGAACCATGCCAATGAGTTGACGAAGCCGTTTAAAGCTTTGCAGATTGGGCCGGTTTTCCGTGCGGACAAACCGCAGAGAGGGCGTTTCCGCCAGTTCTATCAGTGCGATATTGACATCTTGGGAGAGCCCGGCAATCTGGCTGAGATTGAGCTGATTCTGGCCACCGGCACACTGCTCGGCAAGATCGGTTTTAAAGGCTTTACCGTGCGGATTAACGACCGCCGGATTTTAAAGGCCATGGCGGCTTACAGCGGTTTCCCTGAAGATGCTTATGACAAGATTTTCATTATATTAGATAAAATGGACAAGATCGGCATGGAAGGCATAGAGCGTGAGCTGTTGGAGAGCGGCTTTGAGGAAATGGCCGTGAAAAAGTACTGCGCGCTGTTTGAAGCATTGCCCGGGCAACCGGATGCAGTCAGCTATCTGGGAGACACCCTGACCGGGGTAATGGAAGAGGGGACGGCAGAGAACCTGCAGACCATTATTTCCAGCGTGTCGGCAGCGGCATCTGCGGATTTCCGGCTAGCGTTCGATCCGACTCTGGTGCGCGGCATGTCCTACTACACCGGTACAATCTTTGAGATTGAAATTGCCGGCCTTGGTTGTTCGGCAGGCGGTGGCGGCCGTTATGATGAGATGGTGGGCAAGTTTACGAATATGCAGACACCGGCCTGCGGCTTCTCCATCGGCTTTGAGCGGATTATCACGATCTTTATGGAGCAGGGATTCCGGGTGCCGGGAACGGCAGAAAAGAAAGTGTATCTGATCGAAAAAAATATGCCGTCAGACCGCATGTGTGAAGTTATGAAGGAAGCCCAGGCCGAACGGGAGGCCGGAAGCCAGGTGCTGATCGCAGTAATGAATAAGAACAAAAAGTTCCAGAAGGAACAGCTGAATGCGGAAGGGTATGAAGACTTCAAAGAATTCTACGTGAATCCAATACACTAAGATGAGCAGGGCAGCACACTAGAGTCCAAATACCTGACATTCAATCTATATACAGGAGGAACATTGACATGGCAGAATCCATGCAGGGACTGTACAGAACCCATCGTTGCACAGAAGTGTCCGCCGCAAATATCGGTGAGACCGTAACGGTGATGGGCTGGGTACAGAGGAGAAGAAATTTAGGCAGTTTAATCTTTATTGATCTACGGGACCGTTCCGGTCTTTTGCAATTGATTTTTGATGAGAAGGATGTTAAGGCAGAAGGCTTTGCCAAGGCTGAGACATTGCGCAGTGAATTTGTAATTGCCGTAACCGGCCGGGTAGAAGCACGTTCCGGCGCGGTTAATGAGAATCTCAAGACCGGGGATATCGAGATCCGTGCCACTGGGCTGTGGGTCTTGTCGGAGGCGGACACGCCGCCTTTCCCCATCGAGGAAGGCATTAACACAAGAGAAGAGCTGCGTCTCCAATACCGCTATTTGGACCTGCGCCGCCCGGATCTGCAGCGCAATCTGATGCAGCGCAGTCAGATTGCCACCCTGTCCCGTTTGTTTATGGCCCAGGAGGGCTTTATTGAGATTGAGACCCCGCTGCTGACGAAGAGCACGCCGGAGGGGGCCAGAGATTACCTGGTACCCAGCCGACTGCATGAGGGCACCTTCTACGCCCTGCCTCAGTCGCCTCAGTTGTTTAAGCAGCTGCTGATGTGCTCCGGCTATGACCGCTACTTCCAGATTGCCCGGTGCTTCCGGGATGAGGATCTGCGGGCGGACCGCCAGCCGGACTTTACGCAGATGGATATGGAGCTTTCCTTCGTAAATGCTGAGGATATTATGAACCTGAATGAACGCCTGCTGCAGTATCTGTTCCGGGAAGTGCTGCAGGTAGAGATCACTCTTCCCCTGCCCCGGATCCCCTATCAGGAGGCCATGGACCGCTATGGTTCGGATAAGCCGGATACCCGGTTTGGAATGGAATTGAAAAATGTAACGGAGCTGGTGAAGAGCTGTGGTTTCGGTGTGTTTACCGGTGCGGTAGAGGCAGGCGGTTCTGTCCGTGGCATTAATGTGGATGGTCAGGGGAACATGCCCCGTAAGAAGATTGATGCATTGACAGATCAAGCGAAGGGGATGGGTGCTAAGGGATTGGCTTATCTTTGCGTTAACTGCGGAGAAAATGGCGCACATAAGTCTTCCTTTGCCAAGTTTATGACCGAAGAAGAGCTGGATGCGCTGGTGGCAGCGCTGGAAGGCAAGCCGGGAGATCTGCTGTTGTTTGCAGCGGATAAGGATTCAATTGTATTTAACGTTCTGGGGAGCCTGCGTCTGGAGCTGGCGAAGACCCTGGAACGGATTGATAAGAACGACTACCGGCTGCTATGGGTGACGGAGTTCCCGCTGCTGGAGTATTCGGAGGAGCAGGACCGTTTTGTGGCGATGCATCATCCTTTTACGATGCCGATGGAGGAAGACCTGCCGCTGCTAACTACCGATCCCGGAGCCGTTCGTGCCAAGGCCTATGATATTGTGTTAAACGGCAACGAAATCGGCGGCGGAAGCATTCGAATTTATCAGGCAGATGTACAGGAGAAAATGTTTGAAATATTAGGCTTCTCCAAAGAAGAGGCACATGAACGGTTTGGCTTCCTGCTGGATGCCTTCCGGTTTGGCGTACCTCCTCACGGCGGACTGGCCTATGGCCTGGACCGGCTGGCAATGCTAATGGCCGGTGCGGATAATATTCGGGAAGTGATTGCATTTCCGAAGGCTAAGGATGCTTCCTGCCTGATGACGAACGCCCCTGACCGGGTGGACGAAAAGCAGCTCGAGGAGCTTCGGATAAAGTTCGTGTAACAATAAACGCAAAGCTTGGGAGGGACTTGCGGTATGAAAATTGTAATAATTGGGAAGGGAAAAGTAGGAGCCAAGCTGTCGGAGCAGCTGGCTAAGGAAGGTTATGACGTGGTTGTCATTGACCGAAATTCCGATGCATTGGAATCGGCGAATAATTCGGATATTATATGCATTGAAGGGAATGGAGCAGAGTACGGCGTGCAGATGGAGGCGGGCATTTCCGAGGCTGACCTGGTAATTGCCTGTACCAGCAGTGACGAAATCAACATGCTCTGCTGCCTGCTCGCCAAGAAGCACGGAGCCAAAAGAACCATTGCCCGGGTACGGAACCCAGAGTATTACGAACAGCTGCCTCATATTCAAGAAGAGTTGGGACTTAGTATGGCGATTAATCCGGAGAGGGCGGCGGCAGCTGTGATTTCCCGGGTGCTGCTTTTTCCTGTGGCCAACAATGTGGAACCTCTGGCTAAAGGCAGAGTGGAGTTGATAGAATTCCATGTGGAGGGGGGCAATCCGCTAATTGGCAAGGCCCTGTCGGAGTTTAATCGTGCATATGATTTTCGCCTGCTTATTTGTGCGATCCAGAGGGATAACCATATCTTTATCCCCACCGGTGTAGATATCCTGCAGACAGGTGACCGGATTCACATGGTAGCGTCCCACAAGGAGCTCCAGAAGTTCTTTGAACAGATAGATCTTTTCCGCAGTAGTGTAAAGCGTGTGATGATTGCGGGCGGCGGCCGCATTTCTTACTATCTGGCGAAAACGCTGCTCCAGCAGAAGATTCAGGTCAAGATTATTGAGCAGAATATGGAGCGCTGCCGCTCCTTATGTGAAACGCTCCCCAAGGCAGTTATCATTCATGGAGACGCAACGAATGAAGATCTGCTGGGAGAAGAGGGCATTGAAAATATGGACGCCTTTGTGGCAGTCACCGGCCTGGATGAGGTAAATATCATCCTCTCTATTTACGCCAGGACCAAGAAGGTATCGAAGATTATTACAAAGGTAACGCAGATTTCCTTCACAGATATGTTGGACGGTATGGGAATTGAATCTATTATTTCCCCCAAAGCGGTAACGGCGAATATTATTCTGCGTTATGTCCGGTCTCTTGCGGCTTCCGCTAATAGTAACGGCGTGGAATCCCTGATCCGTCTCCTGGATGGAAACGTAGAGGCGCTGGAATTTCATGTAAAGAAGAAAGTCTCCTTCCTGAATATCCCCCTGAAGGACCTGTCGGTGAAAAAGGGCTTTCTGGTGGCCTGTATCGTCAGGAAAAACGAAGTGATTATACCAGGCGGCAACGACAGCATTCAGATGGATGACAGCGTGATCGTGGTCACGACTCATCCTCACGTGCAGGATTTACAGGATATGGTTCGCTAGCGCCAAGCGCCACAGGAGACGGTTTATGAATACGAAAATGATTCGCAATATCCTGCTGAAACTCATGGCAATAGAAGGAGTCTTTCTCCTGATCCCTATGGTGGTCGCTCTGGCGTATGGAGAAGAAAGCTATAAGTCCTTTCTGATCGTGGCGGCAGGATTAATTGTAACAGGGCTGGCTTTTAGCCATAAACGTCCCGAAAACCAAACCATTTATGCCAAAGAAGGTCTGTTTATCGTAGGAATCGTCTGGATTCTGTGGTCCTTCTTTGGATCCATCCCTTTTATTATCAGTGGAATTATCCAGAACCCGGTGGATGCTTTCTTTGAGGCAGTGGCTGGTTTTACCACGACGGGTGCTTCTCTGCTGACGGAGATTGACACTTTGCCCAAGGGGATTTTGTTCTGGCGAAGCTTTACCAACTGGATCGGCGGCATGGGTGTGCTGGTGTTTGTACTGGCAATCCTCCCTCTGGCCAATAACCGTTCCATGTATTTGATGAAGGCGGAGGTGCCGGGCCCTACTGTGGGCAAGCTGGTGCCGAAGACCATGAGTACCGCTAAGATCTTGTATGCGATCTATATTGTACTGACGCTGCTGCAGACCGTGCTCCTGATGGCAGGCGGAATGTCGGGATACGACTCTATTCTGCATGCCTTTGCAACTGCCGGCACCGGAGGTTTCAGCACCAGGGATCTGAGTATTGCTGCCTATGATAGTGCTTATATTGATGGAGTCATAACGGTGTTTATGATCATTTTCAGCGTTAACTTCAACCTATTTTATCTGGTAGTGATCCGGAAGGCTTCCCAGGCTGTCCGCAGCGAAGAACTGCGGGTCTTTCTGGGAATCATCGGTGCGTCGATTCTGCTGATTATCATTAACAGCTATCACATTTTCCCGAGCCTTATGACGGCCCTCCGTTATGTTTCTTTCCAGGTGGCGTCCATTATCAGCACCACGGGCTTTGCGACAGCGCCCTTTAATCATTGGCCATATTTCTCCCAAACCATTCTGCTGCTGCTCATGATATTGGGCGCCTGTGCCGGCTCCACCGGCGGCGGAATTAAAATCGCCAGAGTGGTCATCCTCTGTAAATCCATCAAACGTGAGTTAAAGCGGATGGTGAAACCCCGTTCCGTCAGCGTGATTAAGATGGATGGAAAGGTTGTGGAGGAGGAAACGGTACAGGGTGTCCATGTGTATATGCTGGTGTATGTGGCGATTCTGTTCCTGTCGATTCTGCTGATCGGGATTAACGGCTTTGATGTGACCACAAATATCAGCTCGGTGATCACCTGTTTGAACAATATCGGTCCTGCCTTGGGTGACATTGCAGGTCCGGTGGGAAACTATTCTAGCTTCTCTGAGTTCTCGAAGCTGGTGCTGATTCTGGATATGCTGATCGGCCGTCTGGAAATCTTCCCGATTATTTTGCTGGTAATGCCGTCTTTGTGGAAAAGAAAGTCCATTTAGAAAGGCAGAATTTTTCTTCACTTCGACAAAAAAGCCATAAGAATAATATAAAAAAACTATTTATCTATATATATATTTTGTATTATTAATCCATAAAAAGAAACAGAGGAGTTCTTCTGTTTCTTTTTTCTATTTTCCCACTTTTTACTTTCCCAAAAAAGAACACCAAAGAGAATATAAATCCATTGATTTCAATATCTGAAAGTGGTAAATATGAATAGTGAGTGATACTATCGATACTAACCGTCTAGTTATTTCACTCTGTGAAATCACGGTTTGCATATAACAGGGCATCTTAAGATTTTTCTGACAGACTAAAAAAAAGAGTGTTAAAGAAAAAACAAAGGATTGCATGTTTTACAATATTAGTGTAGAATTGAAAGTATATTTTGGGGACGTATTCTATTTGTTTGCCATATATATTAGGCAAATCCGGCAAATCTCATAATTAAATGCATTTGAAGCATAATTCTCATAAAGAAGTGCTTTAAATATCGAAAAAACAAAGTGGGGAGGGATAATGCATGTTTATTGAGAATATGAAACGGATCTCGGAAGCCGAAGAAGAGGCCGTTTCGATTCGCAAGCAGGCACAGGCCGACGTCAGAACGCTGCAAGACCAGAGTAGGAAGCAGGCAGCAGAGATTACAGAGACGGCGCGGAAGCAGGCGGATACCCGTTACCAGCAGGTAATGCGGGATGCGGAGCAAAAAGCGGAAGATGCTTTCCGGCAGACGCTTGCCGCCGTTGCTGAAGAATGCGAGAGCATGAAGGCGAAGGCGCAGGCCAAATTACCGGAGGCAATCCAAATCATCGCGGGAAAGGTTGTGAATTCAAGTGGCAGTTGTTAAGATGAACCATCTTTCCATCATTGGACTTGAATCCGACAAGACCGTTCTCCTGAACCGGCTGATGGAGCTGGGCGTCGTAGAAATCGTCGACCAGTCCGAGAAGCTGCAGGATCAGGAGTGGGCGGCAGTTGCCCGCCGGGACGGTGATGAGGATCAGGTCTCAGGGTTGGAAAGCGAACTGGCACAGATCCAGACGGCACTGGATACGATCGCCAGGTACGACACGGCGAAGAAGCCATTGTTCACGACACGGAAGCCCGTGACACGTAAGGAGTACGAAACCGTGCTGGGAGACGGCTTACAGATCAGGGAAGAGGTTAGCAAGGTACTGGCCCTCCACGACCGCTGGGGAGAAAGCAAATCCGAAGAAAATGTGATTGTTTCCACCCAGGCGTCCCTGAAGCCATGGGCGTCCTATGAACTCCCGCTCGAGAGCCAGGGTACCCGGAGCGTTCGGATTCTGAACGGTGTAATTCCAGCCGTGTCAGATGCAGAGGCGCTTAAGGCACAAGTGTCGGAAGCCAGTCCGGCCACCGTGGTTACGGTGATCAGCCGGGATGAAGAACAGCAGTACCTGAATGTCTTCTATATGAAAGATGACGAAGACGCGGTACTGGATGTGATGAAGAGCAATGGCTTCACGACCGCGGTATTTAAAGACCTGACAGGTACGGTCAGCGAGAACATGCAGCGTCTCGATGCCCGTCTGCAGGAGGTGAAGGCACAGGAAGGCGAACTGGAGAAGCAGATCGGCGGCTGTGCGGCTATGAAGGAATCGATCCGATACTATTATGACAGCAGACTTTTAGAGCGGGATAAGGCGAAAGCCACTTCCAGTCTGCTCAGGACGAAGAAGGCTTTCTGCCTGGGAGGCTGGATTATTGCCTCTAAGCAAAAGGCGGTACAAGGGCTGGCGGCGGAATTTGGATGTGTCTGTGATGTCACGATTCCGGAGAAGGGCGAAGAGACGCCGGTTCTGCTGGACAATAAGAGTCTGGTAGTACCCTTTGAAGCCATTACAACCATGTACGCATATCCGAAGTCCTATGAAGTAGATCCGACTCCGATTTTTGCAATTTTTTATTTTGTTTTCTATGGCATGATGTTTGCCGATATGGGGTACGGCGCCATTCTGGCGATCGCCTGTTTCACTGTATTGAAGAAGTTCCGCCTCGAAGGCACCGCTTACCGTCTGATCAAATGTATGGGATTCTGCGGCATTTCCACTTTTATCTGGGGAGCGCTGTATGGCGGATTCATGGGGAACTTGCTCACGGTCGTGGCCGAGACTTTCTTCAATGTAGAGTTTGTGATCACACCGCTGTGGTTTGATCCGCTGGCAGATCCCATGAAGCTGTTGATCTTCTCCTGCGTACTGGGTGCCCTGCATCTGTTCGTCGGTATGGGAATCAAGGCTTATATGTACATCCGTGAAGGTAAGATCGTCGAAGCCATCAATGAAGTGTTTGCCTGGTATGTATTCCTGATCGGTCTGGTATTGTTGTTAGGCGGCGATATGCTGTTTAGCGGAGCATCCGGAATCGGTAAGTGGATGACCATCGCCGGGGCCGTGGTGATTTTCGCCATTCCTTTGTTTAAGAACAAAGGAATCGGTAAGCTGTTGGGTCTGTGGGATCTGTACGGAACCACCAGTTATCTGGCAGACGTACTGTCTTATTCCCGTCTG
>Ga0154000_1000366_pt1 | contig 12432 bp, 8 predicted proteins | sample TSNC084MetaG_FD_104674 | JGI IMG/M metagenome (GOLD analysis project Ga0154000, IMG submission 104674) | Attine ant fungus gardens microbial communities from North Carolina, USA - TSNC084 MetaG | ecosystem: Host-associated > Fungi > Mycelium > Unclassified | place: USA: North Carolina, Lumber... | reverse complement strand
TTCTTCCTGACCTTTAAGAGTCCGCCATCCTTTCCGCTGATTCCCGCAGCCGGTACGCCTAATTCCTGGATCATCTGCACCAGACCCTTATTTACTTTATTGAGTACCATCTCGGCAATTTCCATGGTGTCTCCATCCGTTACCCGAAGTCCGTTCACAAATTGGGGGGCCATTCCGACTTTTCCTGCCCATTTGCTGATTTCTTTTCCGCCGCCATGAACAATAATCGGCTTAAAGCCTACTAATTTTAATAATACGACATCTTTTATCACATTTTTCTTTAATTCTTCATCAACCATCGCACTGCCGCCATACTTTACAATAATAATCTTACGGTTAAAACTCTGGATATATGGGAGCGCCTCTATCAACACCTCTGCTTTTTGTAAAATTGAAAGATCCATTGCTGTTTCCTCCCTGTTAAGAACGGTAATCCGCATTTATTTTCACATAATCAAGCGTCAGATCACAACCCCAGGCCGTTGCTTCCATTTCTCCCATTTTCAGGTCTACAACTGCCGTCACCGCTTCCTGGGATAAAATCCTCGTAGCTTCTTCTTCGCTGTAATCCGTTGCCATTCCGTTCTCGACAATTTTTATTTTCCCGGCTTTACTCGCAAAAAAGATATCTACCATATCTGGCTGGAAAGCGGCGCCGGAATATCCCATCGCACATAGAATACGGCCCCAATTAGCATCATGACCGAAGATTGCCGCCTTAGTCAGATTAGAAGTAACAACTGATTTACTTATTGCGACTGCCTGTTCCTTCGTATTCGCATGGATCGCCTTAACTTCAAAGAGACAAGTAGCGCCTTCTCCATCACCGGCAATCATTTTGGAGAGTTCTTCCATTACATAGTGAAGCGCCTCATAAAATAAATCATAGTCCGCACCTTCTGCCACAATTTCTTCATTTCCGGCCAATCCATTGGCCATCAGAAGCACGGAGTCATTGGTAGAAGTATCTCCATCTACAGAAATCATGTTAAATGTGTCTTTTACATCCGTACTTAAAGCTTTTTGGAGCATTTCCTTGGAGATATTCACATCTGTTGTCACAAAGCACAGCATCGTCGCCATGTTCGGATGAATCATTCCGGAACCCTTGCACATACCTGCTAAGGTTACTGTGGTCTCTTTGATCTTTACCTGCACCGCAACCTCTTTTGCTTTTGTATCTGTCGTCATAATCGCTTCTGCCGCCAGGCCGGCAGATAACCTTGTGGTTCCCAGGTTTTCAGATAAAACTTTAATCCCTTCTTTAATAATATCCATAGGAAGCTGTTTTCCAATCACTCCTGTAGATGCCACTAAGACACTATCCGTTGGAATATCCAGTACTGCCCCTGCCTCCTTAGCCATATCCACGCAATATTCATATCCTTTTGCGCCTGTACAGGCATTCGCTACCCCGCTGTTGATTACAACTGCCTTTACGAACTGGGATTCGGTGACCACTTTTTGATCCCATTTGACCGGCGCTGCCTTTACCTGATTCGTTGTAAATACTCCTGCTGCTTTGCAGGGCGCTGCGCTGTAAATCATTGCCATATCTTTTCTTTTTTTCTTGATTCCCGCATAAATTCCTGCTGCCTGGAAACCCTTTGGAGCGGTGACGCCCCCGTCTATGATCTGCATTTTATTATCTCCTCATTGTTTTCTTCTTTAAAGAACCTGCCAAACATCTGACTGCCGCTTCACGGAAACATGGGGATTTGCCTAAGTCCCTCTTGTTCCGAAAAACCGAACATCAGATTCATATTCTGAACTGCCTGACCCGCTGCGCCTTTTACTAAATTATCGATAGCTCCCATCATAATCACGCGCTTTGTTCTGAAATCGATTTTAAAGTTTACGTCCACATAATTACTGCCTTCCACAAAACGGGTCTGCGGCATCATATCCGGAGTTAAGAGTCTTACAAAGTATTCCGTACGATAGCAATCCTCGTATACCCGTCTGATCTCTTCTTCGGTCACTTCTTCCCTTAAGGATGCATAAGCGGTAACTAAAATCCCCCGGTTCATCGGTACTAAATGTGGGGTAAAACTAATCGTTACTGCCTCCCCGGCAAGATCGGATAATTGCTCTTCGATTTCCGGCGTATGTCTGTGGCTTGTCACCCCGTAAGCCTTAATATTCTCATTTACTTCGCAATATAAGCTATCCGTTTTCGCCCCTCTTCCTGCCCCGGAGGTTCCTGACTTGGCATCAACAATAATCGTATTGGGATGAATAAGGCCCGCTTTCACCAATGGATACATAGTCAAAAAGGTACAGGTTGGGTAACAGCCCGGATTTGCGACCAATCTGGCTTCTTTCACCGCTTCCCGGTTAATCTCCGGCAGTCCGTACACGGCTTCTTTAATAAAAGAAGGCGCTGCATGATCAATCGCATACCATTTTTTATACACTGCAGCATCCTTTATTCTAAAATCCGCACTTAAATCTATAATTTTAGCCTTTGACAGAATTTCTTCATTTATTAAGGAAGCGCATAATCCCTGAGGAGTTGCCGTAAATATTACATCCACCGCATCTGCCAATTCTTCCATATTGTCATCTAAGCATTTTTCATCTACAAATTCAAACATATTCGGATAAATGGATGAATAATTCTTAGTAACGTAATTTCTAGAGCCATACCATTTGATTTCCACATCTTGATGCTGTAACAGCAATCTTACGATTTCTGCGCCGGCATAACCGGTAGAGCCAATAATACCTGCTTTTATCATGTTTTCTCCTCTTTCTGTGTATTTGTTCTACTTTTTTATAATTATACACACAGAGCGCATAATATGCAACCAATTTTTCATTTTTTTTAATTTCAGGTTGCATATCAACCATAATTGTTGTATATTTATAAGAAATAGTAAATATTCAGGAGGATTCTTAATGATGAAAGAAAAAGTTATTTTAGCCTATTCCGGAGGATTGGATACGACCGTACTAATTCCCTGGCTGAAAGAAAATTATGATTATGAAGTAATTTGCGTCTGTATTGATGTCGGACAGGGAAATGAATTAGACGGATTAGAAGACCGTGCCAGGTACACGGGTGCTTCTAAGCTTTATATTGAGCATGTAGTGGATGAATTCTGTGAGGAATATATTGCTCCCTGTGTACAGGCCAATGCTATATATGAAAATAAATACCTGCTGGGTACCGCTATGGCAAGACCTTTGATTGCTAAAATTTTAGTAGACATTGCCAAAAAAGAAGGAGCTGTTGCGATCTGCCATGGCGCAACCGGTAAAGGAAATGACCAGGTTCGCTTTGAATTAGGCATTAAAGCTTTGGCTCCTGAGCTTAAGATCATTGCTCCCTGGCGAATATGGGACATTCAATCTCGTGAAGAAGAACTGGAATACTGTGCCGCCCGCAATATCAACCTCCCATTTTCAGCCGACAGCAGCTATAGCCGTGACAGAAATATCTGGCATATCAGCCACGAAGGTCTGGAGTTGGAAGACCCTGCCCAGGCTCCCAATTATGAACATATGCTGGTTCTTGGGGTAACGCCTGAGCAGGCCCCGCAGGAAGGTGTAGAAATCAACCTTTCTTTTGAAAAGGGGATTCCGGTTGCCCTAAACGGCAAAAAAATGAAATTTTCTGAACTCCTTACGGAACTAAATGAGATCGGCGGAAAACATGGAATTGGGATTGTAGATATAGTAGAAAACCGGATGGTCGGTATGAAATCCCGAGGCGTATATGAAACTCCGGGTGGTACCATATTAATGGAGGCTCATATGCAGCTAGAAGAGCTGATATTAGATAAAGAAACCTTAAATGCGAAAAAAGATATTGCCAATAAATATGCCGATGTCGTATATTCCGCCAAATGGTTTACGCCTTTAAGAGAAGCTCTTCAATCATTCATTGAGTCCACGCAGCAGTATGTTACCGGGGAAGCGAAAATGAAGCTTTATAAGGGAAATATCATTAAGAAAGGGACCACATCTCCTTATTCCTTGTATAATGAAAGCATTGCTTCCTTTACTACCGGCGATTTATATGACCATCATGATGCCGAAGGGTTTATTAACCTGTATGGTTTATCTTCTAAAGTTCGGGCAATGAAGATGAATGAAGTTAAGTAAGCGAAAGTCATAAGAACCGGCTTCCCAAGGGAAGCCGGTTCTTATGGATAAAAGTCCCGCATCTATTCTCTGACAAGCATCTTTACGATCTCTGACACATACATCGTATGAAAGTCTTTTTCCGGATAAAATTTTGCAACTGTCTCCCCGCTCACAAAGTTTTCCGGCGGCATTTGTGCATGATACATTTTTTTGCAGACCATAATTACCTCCGCCTGTTCAAAAGCCACTGTTCCCTCCGCAAAATACGGTGTTAAACCAGCCTTCTTCACTTTGTCTTCATGACGTCCGGACAGGGTCCCGCAAATATTAAGTGCGGACCTGTGTTCTTCGTTGTAAAATGAAACAGTAAACAAATCATTTGCATCAATAAATTCTTTTGTATATCTTTGCGGACGAATATAAGTGGTTATCGCATTTTTCTGCCAGATTACCCCCATGCCGCCCCAGCTTGCCGTCATAGTGTTGAATTTCTCCTGATTTCCTGCTGTAATCAACATCCACTCTTTTCCTATTTTGGCAAATGGATTAATTACTACTTCTTCTACATTCACTTCTCTAAAACCCATAAAAACCTCCTTCAATTCTTCCTCTCATCTTCTAATTGCTTTTTATAGATGGCAATTACCTCTTTCATTGCTTCCTTACCAGGCGCTCCAATGGTATTACGCTTATCCACACAGGATTTCATGCTGATGGCCGCAAAAATATCCTCCTGAAATACGGGACATACATCCTGAAACTCTTTCAGGGTCAGATCATCTAACGCTGCTCCTTGATCAATACAATACAGAACTAACTGTCCGATGACACCATGCGCGTCTCTGAAAGGCACTCCCCGGTTTACCAGATAATCCGCCGCATCTGTCGCATTAGTAAACCCATTTTTAGCGCTAGATTCCATATTCTCTTTATGAAAAGTCAGAGAGGCAATCATTCCGGTAAATAAAACCAAACAGCTTTTTACCGTATCTATCGCATCAAAGGTCCATTCCTTATCCTCCTGGCTGTCTTTATTGTATGCCAGCGGAAGTCCTTTCATGGTAGTCAGCAGGCTGATTAAGGCTCCATATACCCTTCCGGTTTTTCCCCGGATCAATTCTGCAATATCAGGATTTTTCTTCTGCGGCATAATACTGCTTCCGGTACTGTAAGAATCATCAATCTCTACAAACCGATATTCATTGGTATTCCAGATAATAATTTCCTCACTAAAGCGGCTTAAATGCATAGCTATCGTAGATAATGCGCTAAGAAGTTCAATTAAATAGTCCCGGTCAGAAACAGAATCCATAGAATTTAGCGTAGGCCCTTCAAAATCCAGTAACTGCGCTGTATAGGCCCGGTCTAAAGGATATGTCGTTCCGGCTAAAGCACCGGAACCAAGGGGACAATAATTCATCCTTCGATAAATATCATACAACCTGGAACGGTCTCTTGAAAACATTTCAAAATAAGCCCCTAAATGATGAGCAAGAGTAAGGGGCTGAGCCTTTTGCAGATGAGTAAAACCTGGCATATAAGTTTCCAGATGATCCTCCATCAACTCTAAAAGCACCTTTAATAAGGCTTTTAACAACTGATCGATTTCTTTTATTTCATCCCGGATATAAAGCTTCATATCCAGTGCCACCTGGTCGTTCCGGCTGCGCCCGGTATGAAGACGTTTTCCTGCCTCGCCAATCCGTTCAATCAAATTCGCTTCTACAAAAGAATGAATGTCTTCATATTCACTCGTAATCACAAGTATACCATTTTCAATATCCGCCCTGATATCTTTCAACCCTTTTATAATCTGTGTTTTATCTTCTTCTGAAATAATCCCCTGTTTTTCCAGCATAGTTACATGAGCAATACTTCCCATAATATCCTGTTGATAGAATTTTTGGTCAAAGGAAATAGAAGCATTAAAATTGTGAACCAGCCGGTCGGTTTCTTTTGTAAAACGGCCTCCCCATAGTTTCATGATACGGTCTCCTTTTCTTCTTGTGTTCTTCTTTTCTTTCTCCTGTTTTCCCATATATATGCTGATACCAGCAGGAAAATACTCCCGGCCGTAATGGCCGTACCGACAGGAAGTCCCTGCGGCGTGTAGATCATTTTAACATCGTGGCTTCCGGCGCTGACAGGAATCATCATAAAGGTGTTATCCAAAGGAACCGTCGTGATTTCTATCCCGTCTACATAGACCTTCCAACCCTTTTCATAGGGTATGGAGGTAAACAGGTAGCCGGAATCGTCTGCCTGTACCGTACCGGTAATCTTCGTATCCGACATACTGGTTATTACTAACGGATTGGCACTTAAGGTATCATATATTTGTAAAAAGACATCTGAGGAAAATTCATAAATAATCGCTTCCAAAGAATCATCTTCCTTTTCTCCGGTCAGAATAATTTCCTGTCCGGCATAGCAATACCCCAATTCCAGCAGATATCCTCTATTGACATTGATATGCTTTTGGGTTCTTTCGTCTACTCTTGCTGTTACGGTTTCGACACTTTTATTTGTAATATTGACAAATACATACGCATCTTGTTCCGGTATAATGGAAACTGTATTATTAACGGCATCCCCATCAATCGCCATTAAAATATCACCATATCCCAAAACTCTGGAAAAATTATTCTGGGTCTCTCCCGGCCGGTTACTGTTTAAACTCCAATTATTCGGTAAGTCACTGTCAATCATGAATCCCAGCGGCAATGTATACCGGTTATGATATAACTTCATAATATCCGACTGATTTTCGAAAACCATCAGCTCCGTATCAGGCAGGTCTTTCTCCGACAAGAGATATTCTACCGAAAATAAGGAAGCCATCAGAGGAGTCGCTCCCGTAAAACTATATGCATTTGCCGAGTTTTCCAGTCCTACTTTTTTGTAAAATGCAGTCAGGCTGGCATTGGCCGTAGAAGAAAATACAGAAGCAGATGGATATCCGGACCAGGCGCCGTCATTTTTCGTTTTGCGTTCCTCTTTTTCCACCCGGTAAAATAGTTTATCATTCGTTATTTCATTCAATAAGGTTTCAATCGGCTGTGTCTGACTTAAATAGCTTGACCTGCTTACGGTGGTCACACTGGTAATACTCATATTCATTGCCGCTTCTATACAGATTAACGTAACTGCAGATATAATCAGCAGATCCTTATCCATCTTCCGATGCTTGTAGAGATAAAGAAGCCCGTAGTATAGTACTATTAATACAATAGAAATATAAAAAACTGTAAAATGGTATTTATCTTCGGTCCTGGCATTATTGAATTTTTCTGCCAGCAGAATAAAAGCAATGGCGCCCCAAAGACAGCCGGTAATTGATTTCCACCGGGTCCGCTCCAATTCCTGGTAACCTTCAAAACACATCAGCAGAACCAAAGCGATATAAATAAATGACTGCCGGCTGGGAAGGCTATTGGGATAATGGAATCCATGCCAGATGAAATTTAACACATTCGTCGAAAAACTGGCGTAAAATATTAATAATAAAAAACAATTTACTATTTTTCTCCGGAGCGGAATTTTTTTTGCCATCAGATATATAGGAATAAAAAGAAAAATTGCTACCCCGGAATAAATATTCGGCCAATGATCCAAACCTATTTCTACTTCCACATTTGGCAGATGTCTGGCAATCATATCAAAAATTGAAAAATAAGAGGAATAGGTTTGGGGGAAAACAAAATCACTGGATGAGGTCAACTGCAATGCATAAACTTCAGGGATTAATACTATTGCCGCAAATCCGCCGGCTAAAATAGAAAACAGAGCAAAACGCAGACACTTTTTCCACCAATCCTGATATTGTTTTTCCATTATAAGCAAGGCAATGAAATAGATAACCATATAAATACAAATCATGATGGAAATATAATAGTTAGACAGGATAGAAAGTCCCAAAGCAATACAATAAAGAAAGCCTTTCTCTTTTTTTACCAGCTCTTCCACTCCTAAAAGAATCAGCGGGAACAGCAAAATGCAGTCTAACCACATAATATTCCAGCTATAAGCAGCTATATATCCTGATAATGCATAAAAAATACCGAAAAAGGCAATACCAAAGCTCTTCGCATTGCAATGTCTTTTTAAATAATAAGCGAAGCTAAGACCGGAGAGGCCAATTTTTAAGACAATAGAATACGTCATGAATTCTATTACATAATTCTTCGGGAACAATGCAATAAGCCAATTCAGCGGACTTGCCAAATAATAAGCGTAAAGAGCCATAAAGTTAGTTCCCATACCAATATCCCAGCTATAGGTCAAACTCCCTCCTGACCGGATTGTCTCATAAAAATTATTAAAGAAAGGAGCATATTGATGATACATATCCGTTCTTAAGAAACTAGAATCACCAAAAGGAAAGATTCCGCGCTCCACAAAAATAGCAATCATAATCAAAACAGGTGCTAAAAAAGCAACTAATAAGGCCGGATTCTTGATTAAGATAGTTTTCCTTCTTTTCTTAGCAGATCCATGCAAAGCAGGCGGAATTTCTACTGGTTCCACGGGGTCAGCAGCTTTGACTTCTTCCTCTTTTATTTCTAATTGTGGTTCTTCCTTAGGGAAGCTTTCCTCTTCTAACTCTGCATTATTGATTTCATCAAATTTTTGTTCTTCCATAAAGACACCTCAATTTTCTTGTTTTTGTTTCTTGAATATGAAAATTTTACTAAATATATAATTTACAATAACTACAAAGACATTTGTACAAAGTTTAGCAATAAAATCATCCATCCGCACAACCTCCACCGCAGCTATCATAAATATCATATCAAATGCTCCTGATACCAGCCGGCAACCGACAAAGGAAGCAAACTCCCTGATCACAATTCCAAACTCAAGACTTTTGCTTTCAAATACATATAATTTATTTGTAATATAGGCGAATAGAACCGACAACAGCCATGCCACTGCGTTAGAAATTCGATAATCCAGATTTATGGCAGTACACAACTGATAAACCACAATATTGATTAAAGTAGTAAGTACTCCAAAAATAATATATAAAATCGTTTCCCGGTTAAGGATTTTTTTAATCAGCTTTTGGATCATCTTTTGCTATCTCCTTAGAAAATAAACTGGTCCTCTTTAAAACATAAATTGGTCTGCCTTTCGTTTCCATATAAATCCGGGAAATATATTCTCCCAAAATACCAATAGACAGCTCGGTAATCCCGCCCAGAAAAAGAACTGCGCAAAGCGTAGTGACATACCCGGGAACCTCAATACCAAACAAGAGGGTCTGAACCAGGGTAATAACAATATAAAAAAAAGCAATCACACAAATAAGGAAACCCATTCCGGATACCATATGCAGGGGAACTACAGAAAAAGAAGTAATTCCATCTATGGCATACTTAAAAAGGCCCCAGAAGCTCCATTTGCTGACTCCGATTACCCTTTCCACATTCTCATAAGGAAGCCATTTGGTATCATAGCCCACCCAACTGAAGATGCCCTTAGAAAATCTTTCCACCTCGGACAATTGTAAAATGGAGTTGATCATCTGTCTGCTCATAATTCTGTAATCTACAGCTCCATAAGCAAGCTTTGTATTGGAAATTCCATTGCTGATTTTATAAAAAGCCCTGGAGAAAAGGCTTCGAATTTTACTCTCTCCGGTTCTGGAGGTACGCATGGCAGCACAGCAGTCATAGCCTTCTTCGATACCGGCAATCATCGCCGGAATCATCGCCGGAGGATGCTGCAAATCCGCATCCATAACAATCACATAATCGGCACTGGAATATTTAAATCCGGCATACATGGCTGCTTCTTTTCCGAAATTCCGGGAAAAAGAAATATAATCTGCATGATCTTGTTTTTGCTTAAGGTCTTTCAATACAGAAATGGTATGATCCTTACTGCCGTCATCTACGAAAATATAATGAAACGAATAATCTTCGATTGTATCCAGGACTTTTTGTGTCTCCGCAAAGAAGTGTAAAAGGCCTTCTTCCTCATTATAACAGGGAACTACAATATCCACTGTCTTCATACATCTAATCTCCTTTTTCATAAACTAATGCGTTTATAGTTTAGAGTATACCACTTTTTATTGTAGTATAGTCAAAGTTAAATGTAAATGAGTTTTTATTCGCTTCCGAAAAAATCGTGACCACCCGTCAAACGGATGGTCACGATTATATTAACATTTATATCCTTAAAGCAGGTCAGCAGCTACCCACAAAAAACGTCCCGGCGGCGTTGTCCAAACCTCCCGGTAGGTAGCGATATTAGCCGGCGGCCAATAGGGAACATCTTCATTTCCTCTGGTTTGAACGCCTACGGGCATCTCTCCCACGGTTTCTCCAAGTAAAGCAGTATATTCCTGGCCATAGTGATTTCCTTCTCCGTAAATCAGAGATTGTCCAAAAGGATTTTTCCCAAGCGTCCAGTAAAGCTGCTCCCGGGCAATTTCAATCAATTCTATATCATGAAAATAGGTCCCGACGATCGATGCTGCCTTTCCCATCGATAACTGGATCGCTGAATTGCCCCGATAAGAAAACCAGACCGGAAATGCCTTGATATAGTAGCCGCCTCCCAGGTCAAAACTCTCCTGTAGCTGCCGGATGTAATTCTCCCGTTCTCGCTCATAATCAACCTTCGGGTGCACCACATGAAATGTCTCCCGGTCATCTGCTTCACTGATGTGATGGATTCCGGCCGGCAGCATACCATAGGGCGAAGTATACTTCTGAAGACCTTTCAAATACTCGCCAAACAGCTTCATGGAGTTTTCCCAAACGGACAGATTCCCATGCTCCACTAAAGAACTGCATACTTCTGCCAGCGCCATAACGAAAATCTGATCTCTTGCCTGATGCGAGAAATGGACGATGTGCTTCTTGGTTTCATCGCGATAGAAAAAGCCTTTCATGGGCAGAGCATCGCTGCTCTCCTGACAGGAAACAACTTTATCCGCATACTTTGCAGCACAGTTATAATAATACGTATCTTTTGTAACTTTGTAAATTCTGGCGGCCGCCCACGCCGCCGCCGCATAGTATTGAGAAAGGCTTGCTCCTGCCGTATGTTCCAGTAAATGCGGTTTTTCCAGTCCGACCTGCAAAAAACGTTCCTCAGCAAACGTAAAGTCTTCCTTCGCTGCATCCAGACATTTCCAGGCCAGCTCTCCGTCTAATTCTTTAAATGCTTCACCTGCTCCGGCTTCTACTGCCGCAAAGACAAAATTTTCAAAAGAACGGTTATGAACATCCGCTTTACAATCGTCCATATTGCCGATGAAATTGTCGGTCCATCGGCGGATCGCCGCATGTGCTGCCCGGTACCCATCTCCAAAACGCATTCTAAGGACAAAATCAAGTCCCCAGTTAGCCTCTTCCATCATTCTGCGATAAAGCATCGGATCTGAATTCTTCATCTTGCCGGCAGAAGCGATCACGGCATCCAGGATCTCCGCTGTCTGCATGGTCTGCTGAGAAACATCCGCAGCATCATGCCAGCCTCCGCTGTAGACCAGCCGCACCCCATTATGCTCAGCAATGATATCCTGATGGCATGTACCATGACAACCTGAAACCGGATAACCACAGCGCTCACAAAACAGAAAGTTCGTCAGCTTCCACAACGCCCTTTCTAAAATATCAGTGCCTATGATAAACCGTTCACTGACTGTATTGCCAAACCGGATTCGATATTCACCCGCCGTCTGCAGTTCAGAAAAATCCAAAACCTGAAAATTCCCCAGATGATTCTCCACATGCTGAATGCTCCCCCGGTATTCTATATGACCGTCCTCGGCCCTGACAATTTCAAACGCTTTCGCCGAGGTATTGGCAATTGCGGTTTTTTGTCCGTCAGTAAAATATCCGGTTGTCGAAAACACCACACTCTCTTCTTCACACTGCCAGCCATGGACTACCTCAGGCTTTACCTCCTGGAGCTGAATGTCACAGAGTTCAAACAACAGATCATCGCCCGTGCTCACTTCCTTGCCATAGCGGTGAATGTTAAAGGATAGTTCCTCGATAGCATCATGAGCAATGGAATCAATTTCCCAGGTACACGTATTCCATTCATTATTTTTTAAATTAATAGCATGGAAACCTTCTCTTGAATAAGCATCCGGAATTTTGATTTCGCCGTTATTAACAAATCCCACACGCACAATCGGACTGTGGAGACCCGGACAGCTGGGACGGATTTTAAACCAGATCCGATTTTTGCTCCCCAGATTCAAACCTTTTACATTCAGCCTGGCAATATAGCTTCCGAAGGTTGCATACAACCCCTCCGCCGCATCATTGGCCCGGACCTCACTCTCCGGCCAGTGATCCGCCCGGGTCTTTGTCT
>Ga0154000_1000362_pt1 | contig 12474 bp, 8 predicted proteins | sample TSNC084MetaG_FD_104674 | JGI IMG/M metagenome (GOLD analysis project Ga0154000, IMG submission 104674) | Attine ant fungus gardens microbial communities from North Carolina, USA - TSNC084 MetaG | ecosystem: Host-associated > Fungi > Mycelium > Unclassified | place: USA: North Carolina, Lumber... | reverse complement strand
AGTAACAATTCCTTCCCCAGGCCGGAAGCACTGAAGGAAGCCGGCGCATTAGGAGTGGGCACCAGCCTGGTAACGGTGGATAAAGCCTATGAAGGGATTGCCAATCATTTGCTGGGCCGGGTACTGGTCACCGATACTATTGATCATGCGCTGGCAATTGCCGGAAAATATAAGCACAGCCTGCACATTGTTACGCTGGAAGGCGAATATTTAAGCCCTGGTGGTTCTCTTACAGGCGGCACCTTCAAAAATGCCACCAATCTGCTGGGACGCCGCCGGGAAATTGAAGAGCTGGAGGCTGCGATTAAGAAGTCCCTGAAGACTTATGATGCTGTGAAGGATGAGCTGGTCCGCAAGGAGCGGACCGTAAAATCTCTGCGGGAACGCCTGGAAGAACTGCAGGCGCAGGTACATCAGGGCAAGCTGACGGAGACCAGGGTTTCCCTGAATTTGGTACGCGGCGAGGACCAGCTGGAAGGAATCCGACAGGGATATAAGAGCCGCCGGGAAGAGACGGAAGTCATGCAGATCCGGATTACGGAAATCGAGGCCCAGGAGGCTGGCATGAAGCAGGAGGCAGAGGATCTGGAAGCAGAGAGCAGTCAGCTGCAGGCAGAGATCGAGGATCTGAACCGGAAGCTTGCGCAGGAGCGGCAAAAGCAAGAAGAGAAGGCCAGGGAACTGGCGTCGGTACAGGTGGAATTCTCGAATCTTACGCAGAAAGATACCTTTATTTTAGAAAATATACTCCGGGTCAGCCGTGAGATGGAGAAGCTGATCGCCGAGAAGGCGGAGCTGGAAGAAAGCATCACACAGGGTGGTGGTGCCGTTTTGGAAAGGGAAGAAGAGATTGCGCAGACCAGAGACCGGATCCTGCATGTGGAAGAGCGGATGCGGACGCTGAATGAGAAGCTGGCGGAGGAAACGGCACGAAAAGAAGAATATGTAAAAGAACAGAATACCTTCTTCGATGCCAGAGAGGAAGTGAGCCGGCGGATTGCTTCTTTAGATAAGGATGCTTACCGCCTGCAGATCCAGAAGGAGCGAATGGATGAAAGCCTGGAAAAACAGGTGGAATATTTGTGGACGGAATATGATTTGACTCCTTCCGAGGCAGAGGAGCTGCGGGATGAGACCCTGACAGAGCTGTTACCGGCACGCAGGGCCATCAGTCAGCGGAAGAACCAGATCCGCGAACTGGGGCCGGTCAACGTGAATGCGATTGAGGATTATAAAGAGGTTTCGGAGCGGTATGAATTTTTAAAGGTCCAGCATGCGGATCTGATCGAGGCGGAGGAGAGTCTCCGGAAGATTATTATTGAACTGGATCAGGGGATGCGCAAGCAGTTTGAAGAAAAGTTTACGGCGATCCGTCTGGAATTTGACCGCGTGTTTAAGGAACTTTTCGGCGGTGGCAAAGGAACCCTGGAACTGCTTGAATCAGAGGATAAGGATATCCTGGAAGCCGGTATTGCGATTATTGCACAGCCGCCGGGGAAGAAGCTTCAGAATATGATGCAGCTTTCCGGCGGAGAGAAGGCCCTGACGGCAATTGCGCTTTTGTTTGCCATTCAGAACCTGAAGCCTTCCCCTTTCTGTCTGTTGGATGAGATTGAGGCGGCGCTGGATGAACCAAATGTAGCCCGCTATGCCGAATATCTGAATAAATTAAAGGAACATACCCAGTTTATTGTGATTACCCACCGGCGCGGTACCATGGAAATGGCCGACCGGCTCTATGGTGTAACTATGCAGGAAAAGGGCGTCAGTGCACTGGTGTCGGTGGATCTGACAGATTCCAGCCTGGTAAATTAGGAAATAAGGAGCGCATATATGTGTGAAACAAAGAAGAAAGGATTCTTTACACGCCTGAAGGAAGGGCTGACAAAGACCAGACAGAGTATTTCCTCTGGGTTTGAATCGATTTTCAGCGGTTTTTCCTCCATTAGTGACGATTTTTATGAGGAACTGGAAGAAATTCTAATCATGGGAGACCTTGGTGTTCATACGACCCAAGAGATTATTGAAAAGCTGCGGGCGCAGGTAAAGGAACAGCATATTAAGGAACCGGCTGCCTGCAGGCAGCTGCTGATTGATACAATTAAGGAGCAGATGGACGTCGGAGAAAATGCCTATGAATTTGAGCATCAGAAATCCGTATTGCTGATCGTCGGCGTAAACGGTGTCGGCAAGACGACCTCTATCGGTAAGCTGGCGAGTCAAATGAAGAGCCAGGGTCGGAAGGTGATTCTTGCGGCAGCGGATACATTTCGAGCCGGGGCGATTGAGCAGCTGGCAGAGTGGTCCCGCCGTGCCGGTGTGGATCTGATCGCGCAGAGCGAGGGTTCGGATCCTGCGGCTGTGGTATTTGATGCGGTAGCGGCGGCGAAGGCCCGTAAGGCGGACTTGCTGATCTGCGATACGGCCGGACGCCTGCATAACAAGAAGAACTTGATGGAAGAGCTGAAGAAGATTAACCGAATTCTGGACAAGGAATTTGCGGATGCCTATAAAGAAACGCTGGTGGTCCTTGATAGCACTACCGGCCAGAATGCCCTGGCACAGGCCAGAGAATTCATGTCCGCTGCCGACGTGAGCGGCATTATTCTGACGAAGATGGATGGAACGGCCAAGGGCGGAATAGCTGTGGCGATCCAGTCGGAGCTTGGTATTCCGGTCAAGTATATCGGGATTGGTGAGAAAATAGAAGATTTGCAGAAGTTTGAGGCAGATGCTTTTGTGGAAGCTTTATTTGGAGAAGAGGAGAAGTCATGCTGACATTAGAAAAATTTGAAGAAGCAACGGAAGTAGTAAGTAAGGTTACGCTGGAGACCAAGCTGGTATATAGTGAGTACTTTAGTGAGGCTCTGGGTAATAAGATTTATTTAAAGCCAGAAAACATGCAGTATACAGGGGCTTATAAGGTGCGGGGTGCTTACTATAAAATCAGTACGCTGACACCGGAAGAGAGAGAAAAAGGACTGATCACGGCTTCTGCCGGTAATCATGCCCAGGGAATCGCCTATGCGGCTAAAATATTCGGTGCGAAGGCAGTCATTGTTATGCCTACGGTTACACCTCTGATGAAAGTAAACCGCACCAAGAGCTATGGCGCGGAAGTGATTCTGTATGGAGATGTATACGACGAGGCTTACGAATATGCCCTGAAGCTGGCAGAGGAGCAGGGCTATACCTTTATCCATCCTTTTAATGATCTGGATGTGGCGGCAGGTCAGGGAACCATTGCCATGGAGATTGTTAAGGAGCTTCCTACGGTGGACTATATTTTGGTTCCCATCGGCGGAGGCGGTCTGTGTACCGGCGTATCCACGCTGGCAAAGATGCTGAACCCTAAGATTAAGGTGATTGGAGTAGAGCCGGTGGGCGCAGCTTGTATGAAAGCCTCCATAGAGGCCAGCGAGCTGGTTACGCTGCCGACGGCGAAGACCATTGCCGACGGTACGGCCGTGAAGACCCCCGGTGATCTTCTTTTGCCCTATATCCGGGAGAATGTAGATGACATCATTACCATTGAAGATGAGGAATTAATTGTAGCCTTCCTGGATCTGATGGAGAATCATAAAATGGTGGCAGAGAATTCCGGTCTGCTGACCATTGCAGCACTGAAGCATCTGGATGTCCGCGGCAAAAAGATCGTTTCGATTATCAGCGGAGGCAATATGGATGTGATCACGATGTCCTCGGTGGTGCAGCATGGTCTGATTGCCAGAGACCGTATTTTCACCGTATCGGTGCTCCTGCCGGATAAGCCGGGCCAGCTGGTAAATGTGGCCTCCCTGATCGCAGAGAAGAATGCCAACGTAATCCGCCTGGAGCATAATCAGTTCTTCAGCATTAACCGGAATGATCTGGTAGAGCTTCGGATTACACTGGAAGCATATGGAACAGAACATAAATATGAGATTGTCGAAATGCTGCAGCGGGAGGGCTACCGTCCGAAGGTAGTTCATCAAAAAGGAACCTTCCAATAGGGTTTACTGTAAAAAGCGGGAGGACAGAGAATGCCATGCGGGCCGACGGCCGGTCCCTAAGGCCAATAAGGTCTCGGCCGGTATATAAAACAGCCAGATTAAACTGGGAGCGGCGGCATACCAGGCTGACAGCCATCCCACATGGGGAAGGAGGCCGGATCGATCAAGCTGATGGATTCCTACATGCAGATCACAGAGCAGAAGCAGGCCAATGCTGGCAGCCAGGACTTTCTCTCTGCGCCATAGCGAGAGCCCCAATGTGCACAGCAAACAGGCGGCATAACCTCCGGCCGGCAGAAGGGAAGGATCGAGCTTTAGCACCCAGGCCCAATTCAGGCTACCGGTCAAAAAGATTCCCATTCCCCAGGCAAAGGCCAGGATCCACAATTCTCCCTTCAGATAGCGCAGGTAACAGACATGGACGATGGTAAATAACAGCAGACCGGGAAGTTCGGTATCGGTAAATATAAGAAAGTAGTCGGCTGCTAAGGTGAATCCAAGCGCTGCAATTAAAGAAGATGGGATCCGCCGGCAGCAGCCAATTGCAAAGCATAGAAAAATAAAAGTATAATGAATGCTGTCTGTCATAATAACTCCTTTTGGCGTTCTAATCATAGTATACGCTAATTTCAAAGTACCTATTACGGAATGTATCGTATAAAAAAGACTGCCTCTGTGTGAGAGCAGCCTTTTTTGTGAGTTCGTGTATCTAGTGTACAATTTCCAGAGCGCCATCCCGGCAATCAATGGTCATTGTCTGACCGGGTTCGGTGTCTCCCGCAATGATGCGGCGGGCAATCAGGGTCTCAACCTTGCGTTGGAGGTACCGCTTCAGAGGTCTCGCTCCATAAGCGGGATCGTAGCTTTCTGCAATAATCAGATCCTTGGCAGCATCGGTTACCTGAACAGTCAGCTGCTTGTCCTTTAGACGCTGTTGCAAATCAGAGATCATAAGATCCACAATCTGATAAACCTGTGCTTTCTGCAGCGGCTTATAATAGACAATCTCATCCAGCCGGTTTAAAAACTCCGGGCGGAAGTGCTGCTTGAGCAGCGTTTCTACAGCCTGGGACGCCTCTTCCAGAATACTACCGTCAGGTTTCATGCCCTCTAACAGATAATGGGATCCCAGGTTGGAGGTCATGATGATAATGGTATTCTTAAAGTCTACCGTTCGTCCCTGGGAGTCTGTGATACGGCCGTCATCCAGTACCTGCAGCAGGATATTGAATACATCGGAATGTGCTTTTTCCACTTCATCCAGGAGTACGACTGCATAGGGCTTCCGGCGCACGGCTTCCGTGAGCTGGCCGCCTTCTTCATAGCCGACATATCCGGGAGGTGCTCCTACCAGACGGCTGACGCTGAATTTCTCCATATATTCACTCATGTCGATCCGCACCATATTGTGTTCATCGTCAAAGAGTGCTTCGGCCAGTGCCTTGGCTAGTTCCGTCTTCCCCACGCCGGTGGGGCCAAGGAAGAGGAAGGAGCCGATAGGGCGGTTCGGATCCTGGATTCCGGCACGGGAGCGCAGAATCGCCTCGGTAACCTTTTCCACCGCTTCATCCTGACCGATTACACGTTTATGCAGGATGTCTTCCAGGCCCAGCAGCTTTTCGCGTTCGCCCTCCATCAGTTTGGCGACGGGAATACCGGTCCAGCGAGCGACAATCCGTGCAATTTCTTCTTCGGTAACCTTGTCACGAAGCAGGCTGTTGCTGGTTTTCTGCTGCTCTGCTGCTTCTTCCTTTTCTGCCAGCCGGCTTTTGAGAGAGGGGAGTATTCCGTATTTTAACTCGGCTGCTTTATTCAGGTCGTAATTTCTTTCGGCAATTTCAATTTCACTATTCGTCTTATCGATTTCCTCCCGAAGCTTTTGAACCTTAGAAATGGAATCCTTTTCGTTTTCCCATTTGGCCTTCATTTCATGGAAACTCTCCCGCATTTCCGCCAGTTCTCTCTGCACCTCGTGCAGATGCTCCTGGGACAGCTTATCGGTCTCTTTCTTTAGGGCGGCTTCTTCGATTTCATGCTGCATGATCTTACGGGAGATCTCATCCAGCTCGGTGGGCATAGAATCCATTTCTGTACGGATTAATGCACAGGCCTCGTCTACCAGGTCTATGGCCTTATCCGGCAGAAAACGGTCGGAAATGTAGCGGTTTGAGAGAACCGCCGCAGCGATCAAGGCCTGGTCCTGAATTTTTACTCCGTGAAATACCTCATAGCGTTCTTTTAAGCCCCGCAAAATAGAGATGGTGTCCTCTGTCGAAGGCTCTTCCACCATTACCGGCTGGAAACGGCGTTCCAGGGCAGCATCCTTCTCAATGTATTGCCGGTACTCGTTCAAAGTGGTCGCACCAATACAATGCAGCTCACCGCGGGCGAGAAGGGGCTTTAACAGATTACCGGCGTCCATGGCGCCGTCGGTTTTGCCTGCGCCCACAATCGTATGGAGCTCATCAATAAAAAGAATGATTTCCCCTTCGCTTTTCTGAATTTCTTCCAGAACTGCCTTCAGCCGTTCCTCAAATTCACCGCGGAACTTGGCACCGGCCACTAAGGCCCCCATATCCAGCGAGAAGACCTTGTGGTCCTTCAGGTTAGAAGGTACATCGCCGGCTACAATCCGCAGGGCAAGTCCTTCGGCGATCGCTGTTTTTCCTACGCCGGGTTCTCCAATCAGGACCGGATTGTTCTTAGTTTTACGGGAGAGAATGCGGATCACATTCCGGATTTCGCTGTCGCGGCCAATTACCGGATCCAGCTTATTGTTCCGGGCCAGCTCTACCAGATCCTGTCCGTACTTATTCAGAACGTCATAGGTTTCTTCCGGATTCTGGCTGGTTACCTTCGCATTGCCGCGAATAGAATTCAGCGCATTAAAAAAATCCTTTTTGCTGACGCTAAAGGACTTCCAAAGTTCTTTCATGGCAGAATCCGGCTTCTCCAGTAAGCCTAACACCAGGTGTTCTACGGAAACATATTCATCCTGCATTTTCTTGGCCTGGTCTTCTGCGGCCACCAGGGCTTTGTTTAGCTCCTGGGAGAGGTAAAGGTTACCGCCGGAAACATGTGGATATCCCGTCAGGATTTTCTCCGTTCGGGAGAGGAGGTCGCTTGTGTCAACGGTCATTTTTGTGAAGATCTGCGGAATCAGCCCGCCCTCCTGTGTTAGAAGGGCGGATAGCAGATGCGCTTGCTCTATTTGTGAGTTTTGGCAGCGTACGGCGGCATTCTGTGCCTCCTGTATAGCCTCCATGGATTTTTGTGTGAATTTTTCAGGATTCATCCAAATCCCTCCTTTGCCATTAGATTAGGATCGAATTCTTCTTTACATAATGCTTGTAAAGAGATTCCAGTTTCGCTACATCCGGCGATTCCAGGGTTGCAAAATAAACTTTAATCATTGCATCCATCAGCTGGATGTATGCGGCAAGAGCGCTGCCCAGCTCCTGATCAGACAGGGACTCCTTGTCTGCGGGCAGCATCAAATCTCTGGTAAAGCGGCCATCCTCCAGCAAGTAGCCGATATCAGCCTTATGAGCACCTTCCAAATACTGTTTTTCCAGTAAGATCAGAATCCGGTAAAACTCTGCCAGATAGGAAATCAGCTTTGGACTCTGGGTGCGGAACACAATTTTTAATTTCCCCAGGACAGCCTCGCTGCTGCGTCCCAGCTCAACGCTGTAACGGATCGTGGGGCGGTATTTATACTGCAGGGGGCTATGGAGTGTCAGAATACTGTCCGAAGGCTGAAACTGGAATTGAAAGGTGTCGCTCATCAGATCCTTCAAAGAAACAAATACCTCACGCATCCTTTTTTCAGGGGTTGCCAGCGAAACATGATCTGCCAGAATTTGGTTAATCAGATTCGAACGGCTTGCCTTATATTGGTAAGCCATCTCATCAATTGCTGTCACTACGTCATCCATCAGCACAATACTATACACACTTTTCTTCATTTGGTCACCGAACCTTTCCGCTTTTGTAAGGATTATAACATAAAAAAGTAATTTGTCAACACACTTACATAATTTAATCAACGTGTTATATTATGTTAATAGATAGTTTATAAATTTAACAGGGGAATTGACAAAATGAGTTTTTTAGGTTAATATAGAGAGGAGTAAGTCAGACGGCCGCATGTAATCATTTAAGGGGGATTCGATATGACTAAAAAAATACGCAAATTAGGAATAGGAAGTTTGGCAGCATTGATGTTATTTGCAGCAGGATGCAGCAGATCGGGGCAGGAATCTTTGTCAGAGAATGAGACTACTCAGGAGTCTTTGCCGGAGGATGAAACTACAATAAAAGAAAGTCCTTCAGAGCCGGCACAGAGTGCCGGACTGTCAGAAATTTCCCATGCGGTTTGTGAGCCGGCTGTCCGTGAACAGCTGGGGGAAGATTTTACCTTTTATGAAGCAGTGATTAATGGAATTCTTGCGAGGGAAGAGCAGGTGCCGCTGCCCGGCGAGTCGGAACGGGATCAGCGGATTTTGGAAGCCGTGCAGGATCAAAGTCCTTATTATGCGCTGGTTGCCCAGGCCGACATAGTAACGGGAGGCGTAGAATTGACTTATTCTTATATGCCGGAAGAGCATAAAGCGGCAGTGGAAATGATGGATCAGCAATTTTTAGCCTTTTTGCATCATAATATTTCTGGTGATCAGAATGAATTGGAAAGGCTGATGGCTGTCTATAAGGGCGCTATCAATCAGTTTGCGCTGGACTATGGATATATGACAGAGGGGAACCAGAGAGGGGGCAGCCTTTTATCTGCAGTTGAGAGCGGGAACGCATCTCCTTATGCGTACGCCCGGTTTTGTGTATTTATCCTGGGGCAGCTGGGGGTTGAAGCCTTTTGTGCGGAGAGTGCTGCAGGTAACATCTGGTTCATCGCGGAAATCGAGGGGAGCTTCTACCATTTTGATCCGGTAATGGAGATTGTGAATAACGACGGAAGCGGCCTGATGTTTTTTGCTATGAGTGACAGCGGCAGAAATAAATATGGAAATTACGAATATGTGTTTGCCGGACAGAAGGAGAGCAGCCTTCGTGACCTGACTTGCAGCTCCGAACAGTTTGAGAATTTCAGGAGAGTAAGCGTAATCAAGGAAGAGGGAGAGCATCTTCTTCGCTTGTACACCGTGGATGAACTGAATTATCTGTACCATACGGATACGATGACAGCGGAAAAGGTGGATACGGATACGACGACAGCGGGTAAGAAGGATCCGGATACGACGACAGCGGAAAAGGTGGATCCGGACCGGCTGGCAAAGGTTGCGGTCAATAATATGTATCCTGTATTTGACAGCATTATCCGTACCATCATGGAGGAATCGTCCCTCTCGTATGCACCGGAGGATGATTCCTTTGTGTGGGGAGTACTGTATCGGCTGGGCTGCAATTACGGATATCTTAGCCGGAATGTTGTATATCAGGAGGGGGGCAGCGGTATTGAAATACCAAGCAGTGCGATGAAAGAAATAGCTTCTGCAGCCTTTGGCGGAAATACAGAAATTCCAGCCATTCCGAATGACAGCGGAATTCAGTATCAGGCGGAGCAGGATCTTTATATTTTACCAAAGTCGGATATGAGCCAAGACTGGCTGCAAATGGGAGAAATTGAGAAGCAGGATGATGGGACCTGGGTAGTATCGGCGAATATGGTTTCGGAAGATGCAGTACTCCTGGCCAGCTATCGCTTCGTGTGCGAACCGAATTCTTATACGGCAGATCAGGATGTGATATATCAATATTCTGTAACCTCTGTAACAAGACAGTAGTAATTTGCAATATTTTATGAATAAAATATTAAGAAAGAATTTCAATGTTTCTTAATGTATTGTTGCTATAGTATCTATCCTGACTTTAGTATCAGACATTAAAAATGGCATTAATTCATAAAAATGAAAGCTGTTGCAGTGGAACACACCACAATTGCAACAGCTTTTTATAGTACCAGCATTCTAAAATTTATGATTTAAGATGGATTTTATCCTAAAGATTTATGGCGTTAACTCCTAAAGACGGGTATTCTGTAACCTCTGTAACAAGACAGTAGTAATTTGTAACATTTTATTCATAAAATCTTAAGAAAGAATTTCAATGTTTCTTAATTTCTTGTTGCTATAGTATCTATGACTAGGGGGCGATAAGATAATGATTTCTTTTTTGCAAAATGTAATTTATTTAATTGGTGTATTGTTTTTTGTCTTCTATTTTTACCAAATTATTTTTGTGTTGGTCTCTTTGCTGAAGAAGCCGCGGGAAATTCAAGCAAGTACAAAACATCATTTCGGTGTGCTGATCTCAGCCCGTAATGAAGAAATGGTGATTGGCCAGCTGATCCGAAGTATCCGGAATCAGAATTATCCGTCGGAATTAGTGGATATTTTCGTAGTAGCGGACAACTGCACCGATGACACGGCAAGAGTGGCAAGAGAAGCCGGTGCTATCGTCTATCAGCGCTTTAACCAGCAGTTGGTTGGAAAAGGTTATGCCTTGAACGAACTTTTACATAATATCGACCGGGATTATGGAATGGAGTATTGTGAGGGCTATTTTATCTTTGATGCGGACAATGTACTGGACGAAAATTATATTACAAATATGAACAATACGTTTGACCAGGGCTATCGAGTGATTACCAGCTACCGTAATTCCAAAAATTACGATTCGAATTGGATTTCAGCCGGTTATGCCCTCTGGTTCTTACGGGAGTCCCGTTATTTAAACCAGGCCAGAACAACCCTTGGGAGCAGCTGCTTTATCTCCGGTACAGGGTTCCTTGTTCACACGGATATCTTCCGGGAGAACAAGGGCTGGAAGCATCACCTTCTGACGGAGGATATTGAGTTCTCGGCAGACTGGATTATTAAGGGAGAAGTATTTGGATATAACCGTAATGCCGTATTGTACGATGAGCAGCCGGTTACCTTTAAGGATTCATGGAATCAGCGTCTACGCTGGTCCAAGGGGTTTTATCAGGTATTCTATCGTTATGGAGGCAGACTGTTCGGACGCGCAGTGCGCGGAAGCTTCTCGGCTTATGATATGCTGATGACCGTAGCCCCGGGAATGCTGCTAACGGTACTTTCGATACCGATCAGTATTACAATGCTGCTGCTGATGATAGCCGGTGCCGCAGATCCGATACAGGCGCTGCAGCCTTTAGTGGGGCCGATGGTGTTGTGCATGGTCCAGTCTTATGGAATGTTTTTCATGATGGGCCTGCTCACGATTATTACGGAATGGCAGCGCATCCATTGCCGGGGCAGTAAGAAGATTCTCTATTTATTTACCTTTCCGTTGTTTATGTATACATATCTGCCAATTTCAGTGGTAGCACTTGTTAAGAAGATTGAGTGGAAACCAATCCGTCACAATGTTGTGCGGGATGTCAGTGATATCCGGATGCCATATTAGATGATACCAGGGTCACAAAGTGCGTAGCAATCCGTAGGTATCAGGGGTCGAAGTACCTTTTGACACGACATCATTAGATTAAGCAAATCAGGCATGTCCTATTGCGGTAGGGCATGCTTTTTGTTATGATGAAAAGCAAGGAAAAATTCAGGAGGCAGCGCATGGGGATTTGTTATTTGATTGGAGCAGGGGACTTCGGAGACGGAGAACCGGTGAAGAAGCCGGGGGATTGTATTATTGCCGTGGATGCAGGGTACCGGTACTGCAGGGAAAGGAATCTGGAGGCAGATCTGGTCGTAGGAGATTTTGACTCGCTGGGAAGCCGGCCGGATCATCCGCATGTCCTCTGCCTGAGGCCGGAAAAAGATGAGACGGATATGATGGTGGCGATCGAGGAAGGCATACGCAGAGGCTACAACCGATTTGTAATATATGGAGGAACCGGCGGACGGATTTCCCACACCTTAGCGAATGTTCAGGTGATGACCGATCTGGCAGCACGGGGGGCGGAGGCAATCCTCGTGGGAATTGGCTGCCGCATGATGATTCTGCAAAATGGCGAGATGTGTTTTGGACCGGAAAACCAGGGCTATTTGTCGATCTTTTGCTGTGGAGACCGGGCGGTCGGTGTAACCGAAGAAGGGCTAAAGTATTCGCTGGACCGGGTGGTACTGGTAAAGGAGAATCCAGTTGGCGTCAGTAACGAATTTGCAGGGAAACCAAGCAGGGTTGCCGTAGAAGAAGGTACCTTACTGATTGTGCTGGAGCGCTATTGACATTATTTAAATCCGGAGTATAATAAATAAGGTTAACATGGTAAATAATTTGCAAGGTTAATGGGTTTAAGGGAGAGAGAACCATGGCGAAAGCAGCAAAGGAATACCTGGAAGACTTGTTTCGTGTAATGCACAAGTTTCGTCGGATGCAGAAGCACGAAGTGATTAAGGATCTGTCTAAGGGTGAGTTCTATATGTTAATGTCGATCTATGAGTCTGCCTGTGGATCGGAACGGCAGGAGGAAGAGCCCCCCGGAATTATCGTT
>Ga0154000_1000361_pt1 | contig 12479 bp, 10 predicted proteins | sample TSNC084MetaG_FD_104674 | JGI IMG/M metagenome (GOLD analysis project Ga0154000, IMG submission 104674) | Attine ant fungus gardens microbial communities from North Carolina, USA - TSNC084 MetaG | ecosystem: Host-associated > Fungi > Mycelium > Unclassified | place: USA: North Carolina, Lumber... | reverse complement strand
CTTGATGAAATCACTAATAGTTTGTTATATATTCCAGGAATATATTTTGACTTGCCTTTCATCATACTCTTATATCCGGCATTTGCCACTTCTTCTGGGTTCATAACAAACAGCTTAAACAACATCGTTCCTTGAATACCTGCCTTTTCAGCAAAATTTGTTCTTGTTGCGCCGGGGCAAAGCGTAGTCACTGTTACTCCTGTACCTTTCAATTCTGCCCGGATCGCTTTAGAAAAGAAAAGTATATATGCTTTTGTAGCCGCATAAACAGCGTCCAACCCGCAAGGAATATAGGAACCTGTGGAGCCAATAAATAAAATCCTTCCGTTGTTCCGCTTTACCATATCCGGCAAAATCAACTTTGTAAACTCTGTGGTAAACAGGATATGCAGTTGTATCATGTTTTTTTCTTTCTGTATATCTGTTTCAACAAACTTACCCGATTCATTAAATCCCGCATTATGAACTAAATAATCAACATTGATTTTTAAGTTACATACTTCATCATAAACATTCTTAGCCGCTTTGGATACTTCTAAATCCTGTTGAATCGTCCATACTTTTATACCATAATTGTCCTGTAGGTATTTTTGTTGGTTTATAAGTTTTTCATAATTGCGGGACACTAAAATAATGTCAGTTTTTTCTTGCGCAAACGTTTCGCATAAAGCATATCCAATTCCGCTGGTTGTTCCTGTGATAAGCGCCGTTTTACTCATTAATGTTATCCTCCAAAACCGACATGAAATGTTCCCAATCAGAGTGATAGTTGTAACAAACATCGGCCTCTGTTTTGCCTGTCTGTTCAGCTAAATGGTAAAATTCCAGTTTTTTATCTATTAGGCTTTGAACAATTTTATATTTCCTTAACTTTTCGCCTATTTCTTTTTTGAAAGCCTCAACCATAGAGCATCTTTCTTCCAATGTACTATTGGGATTTTTTAGTAAATTAATATAGTCCCGTATGTTTTGAATGGGCATATCAATATCACGCAAACAGCGAATTAAGTAAATCCATGATATATCAGAATCCGTGTATACACGGCCTCCGGTTTCATTACGCATTATTTCGGGCATAAGGCCAGCTTTCTCATAGTAACGTAACGTATGTATTGATAGTCCTAACTTTTTTCCGGTCTCCATAATTGAATAAGACATATTAGCACCTCCATAATCTACTATAAGACATAGAGCGCACTCTATGTCAAGCTGTTTTTTCTTGGAAATCCGGATTTTTGTATTGTTAATTTCTTGTGACAGCGCCCCTATCAGCTCTTGTGCAGAGGTCCTGCTCCCGTTCCATGACACGCTTTATTTCTCGCAATTCGGTCTCAATCGTCTCTCTTTTGTTGTAGGAGCGGACATAGTAAAGGTATCGCTACAGTGGCAACAAGGCTGATAGATATGCCAAATAGCGTAAGGGTATAGTAAAGTGTCGCTACATCAGCAATAAAGTTCATTAACACTCCAAATAATATATCTCCCCTATTAGGATCTACCACAAGAGACAAAGAATATCTATAATTAAGCAAAAAAATACCAAGACCTGCATCGCTGGTTTGGTTGCGCAGGCCTTGGATCGTGGGGGGCGTGACAATATTACAGTAATATTATGCCGGCTTGAAGATGACCATTGCCGATAATCCAGAGCGCTTCAGTCGACAGTTGTTCCATTTCCGCACCCTGTTTCACAGCATTTCTTCCCCTCTGCAATAGGTCTGTACTACGGAATAATCATCTGATAATACGACCATATCCGCATCATAACCGGCTGCCAGCTTACCTTTTCGGTGAGCAATTCCTAAACATTTGGCCGGATTTAAAGTACAGGTATTCAAAGCAACACCAAAGGGAATCATCGCATCTTCCGCCAAATTTTTTAGTCCCTTGTTCATATTCAGCGTACTGCCTGCAATTGTATCCGAACCGATTAAACGAGCCAGGCCGTCTTTTGATACCTCATAGGGATGTCCTCCAAGTTCAAAATTACCGCCTTCACAATGCTTTGCGCAAAGAGAATCGGTAATCAAAATCGCGTAATCTCCTTTACCGGTTACATAGTTATTTACAGACGCAAAATGTGAATGGTGTCCATCTCCGATAAACTCGCCATAGGTTTCTCTAAGCCTCATAGCGGCACCGACCAACCCCGGATTTCTGTGATGGAATGGCGTCATTCCATTAAATACATGCGTCATGGAGGTGGCCCCATTAGCGACCGCCATCACTGCCTGCTCATAGGTTGCCCCGGAATGTCCCTGGCTTACTACCACTCCGTGACTGGAAGCATAATGGGTCAAGGCGAAATCCTCATCTTCCTCAGCAGCAATGGTAATTAACTTAATATATCCGTCTGCGGCTTCCTGATATTTTTTAAATTGCTCCACGCTACCCTTCACAATATACTCGGGAGGCTGCGCTCCTTTATACTGAAGATTTAAAAACGGGCCTTCAAAATGAATCCCTAAAATTTCTGCCCCTTCATAACCTTCCTTAATGACATCCGCCACATTGGATACCGCCGCCATCAAGACCTTTTCGCTTTGCGTTACTGTGGTAGGTAAAATCCCTGTAACGCCTTCTTCCGGGATTCTTTTCATCCAATTTTTAAGCCCTTTTGGATGAGCGTCATTGGTATCGAATCCATAAGCCCCATGAGTATGAATATCAATAAAACCAGGAACCAGTCTCTTATCTTTGTAATCCCGATCTGCTTTTTTTGTTTCATAAGGGTAAATTCCGTTAATTTTTCCGTCGGAAATCTCAATCTGCGCCTCAATAAATTGGCCTGCTGCCCAAACCTTCCTGCTTTGTACAATCATAAGAACACCCCCTGCTACTATTTCCGGTTTGCCAATTCAATATTTACATTCTTGCCTTTAATTTTTGCATTCTGCATAACCGATAATACTTCTGACGCATACTCTCTGGGAACTTCCACAAAGGTATATTTATCATACATATCAATACTTCCTACCAATTTGCCGGGCATACCCGATTCACCGGCAATCGCTCCTAAAATATCACCAGGGCGGACATTCTGCTTCTTACCGATATTGATGAAAAGCCGAACCATGCCGTCCTCCGCACCGGTATTCTCATAGTCTTCTTCCACCAAAGATTTAAAATCCGACTGCTCATTGATATCCGCACCCATTTCTAATTTAAGAAAGGCCGCCGCTAAATCTAAGGTTGTATAATCCTCTTCATTGATCCGTTTTTCAATAATGTCTATCATAGTTGATAAATCTTCATTTTTTATGACAACGGCCATATGCTCCAAAATTTTCTCAATTTTAATGCTGGTTACATCATTTAAAGAAGGAATCGGCTGCGCTTTGATCTTAGTTTTACAATATCTTTGAATATCTCTAAGCTTATATACCTCTTTACCGATCACTAAGTTAAAAGCTTTTCCTTCTCTTCCGGCCCGGCCCGTCCTGCCAATCCGATGAACATAGTACTCGTCATCCTGAGGAATATCATAATTAAATACAGCCTCTATATCATCCACATCAATTCCTCTGGCGGCTACATCGGTAGCTACCAGGATCTCCGTTTTTCCATTCCTAAAGCCATTCATAACCCGGTCTCTTTGTACCTGTTTTAAATCCCCGTGTAATCCTTCTGCAAAATAACCGCGGCCCTGCAGTTCTGTCGTAAGCTCGTCTACCTTCCGTTTCGTATTACAGAAAATCAGAGAAAGCTTTGGATCATGCATATCGATCAGACGGCAAAGTACTTCCACCTTATTTTTAGGCTTTACTTCATAATAATACTGTTCAATTTTGGGGACAGTCAGTTCCTTCTTAACCACCTTGACCATCGTTGGGTTTTTCTGATAGGTCGTCGCAATATCTTGAATTGCTTTTGGCATTGTAGCCGAAAACATAACTGTCTGCCGCTCTTGCGGCACTTGCTCCAAAATCGTCTCAATATCTTCACGAAATCCCATATTCAACATTTCATCTGCTTCATCCAGCACCAACGTATGAACATTATCAAACTTTACTGTTTTTCTTCTCATATGATCCATAACACGGCCCGGTGTACCAATAACAATTTGGGTTCCCGCCTTCAGAGAACGAATTTGCTTAACAATATCCTGTCCCCCGTAAATGGGCAGTACCTTAATTCCATGCATAAATTTTGAAAGCTTGCGGATTTCATCGGCAACCTGTATGGCCAGCTCTCTGGTGGGACACAGGGCGACAACCTGAAGCTTCTTATCTTTAGGATTTATTTTCTCCAGTAAAGGAATACCGAATGCGGCGGTTTTCCCTGTCCCGGTCTGGGCCTGGCCAATAATATCCTCTCCTCTAAGCTGTGCCGGGATTGCCTTCGCCTGAATGGGTGAAGCCTCTTCAAATCCCATCTCCGTAACTGCCTTTAAGGTCTGTTCCGACAATCCCATTTCTTCAAATCTAACTGATTCCATAAATTATAATTCCTTTCTAGAATTCATTTTTTTCCATAGTGAAAAGCAAATAAAAAAACTCTTGGACAATTTCTTTTGTTCTAAGAGTTGATTAACGCCTTTTATTTAAAATTTTCAAAACCAGATACTCTCATATGGCTTTCCTTTAATAAATATGGACAAAACACTCCAGATAGTACTTTAACAAAAATTGGCTGGCATGTCAAGGTTTTTAATAAAACCTATTGCTTTTACTAAATCTTTGGTGTAATATTAATATTATGATATGTAGTTTTTAAAACTATGTCTTGCGTTTATTGCATATTATTCCTAAAATATATATAAACTATAAATATATATATAAACTATAAATACCGTTTTAAAAATTTAATCAAGAATTTCTGCAAAGGAGGTTTTTTATATTATGAAACTAAAATTCAAACCAAAAGACCCCGGAAGCGCCATAACCCACTTTATCGGTATGTGGATGGCCGTTTTTGCTGCCACTCCTCTTATTTTTAAGGCCGCCAGACAACCGGATCTCATTCATTTGATTTCTTTATCCATATTTATTATCAGCATGATTCTTTTGTATGCAGCAAGTACGATTTATCATACCTTAGATATTTCAGAGACGGTAAACCGCCGACTCAAAAAATTAGATCATATGATGATTTTTATCCTGATTGCCGGTTCTTATACCCCGATCTGCCTGATTGTACTGCACGGAACGCTCGGATGGACTCTGCTTTTTCTAATTTGGGGAATTGCTATTGCCGGAATATTGATTAAAGGCTTTTGGATTACTTGTCCAAAATGGTTTTCCTCTCTCCTCTACATCGCCATGGGGTGGTTGTGCGTCCTTGCTTTTACCCCTTTACTGGATGCCCTTCCCAGAGCCGCTCTTGGTTGGCTGGTTGCCGGCGGAATCATCTATACAATCGGCGGAATTATTTACGCATTAAAGCTTCCAATGTTTAATTTAAAACATAAAAACTTTGGTTCTCACGAAATTTTCCATCTTTTTGTTATAGCCGGAAGTATTTGCCATTTTATAGTAATGTATCAATATGTAGCTTCTATGCCAATTAAGTAATCATAGGAAAGAGTCAATCAAAGACTCTTTCTCTTTTTTACTTTTCCCTTTAATCATGTACTCTCTTTTCATAGCCTCTTCTTTTGTATCATACGCTTCAAAATAAACAAGCTCTACAGGGACTCTTCCTCTGGTATATTTTGCACCCTTTCCATTATTATGCTCCATCACTCTCTTTTCTAAATTGTTGGTCCATCCCGTATATAAGGTGCTGTCCTTACACCTTACTATATAAACATAATTCATGGTACCTCCTAACCAAAAAACACATGCAAGACTTATCTATGTAAAGCGTGCCTAGGCACGCCATCTATCTTAAGCATCAGACTGTAGGATGAAAATAAACGAGCAACTCGTTGTAAGAAAGTCCGATTGCATGTTTTTAAACTTTCTCTTCAGTCTAATTTCATTATATGCTATTTTCTTCAATTTGGCACTTTTTATTCTCCAATTTATTTGTCCTGCTACTTATTTCTGTATTTCTATTATAAAAAACCAGCAAAAAAGCTATCCGCAAAGTCTGTGATTGCTTTGAGATAGCTTGTGCATGATCAGGTTTGTTAACAACCTAAGATAAAAATTCTTCCATTTTTTTAATAAGAATTAGTCTGGTCCCAGGTCTTATTTCATCTGAAGTTAATCCATTTTCTGTTTTTATTTCATTCACAGTACTATGAAATTTCTTTGCAATCTTCCACAAGGAATCTCCTGGTTGTACGATATAACCAACTATGCCCGGCATATCCTGGATTTTTTCCAAATCCAAAGGCTCTATTTGGATTTCTTTAATTACCGGTTCCGTTACCTGTTTTAACACTAAAATATCCAGACTGATTACCGATTTAATTTCTACCTCATCATTTCCCAGCATAACGGAATTCAATTGCTCTAAACTTGGACGCAGCTGATAAGAACAGAATTCATCGATGTCTTTTGTTTCTGCTACATACTTAAATGGAACCGCTCCCTCATAAGATTTCATTGGCTCCCTGTCATCTGCCGATATGTACAGCATCGATATCAGAAGCACACCTTCTATTTGGAGGCCATCTTCTACGGGATGTACTTCATCAATTTTAATATTGCCTTCACAATGGCAAATTTGAAGCACCTTCTCTTCCCCTTTAATTGTCATTTTATCTGTAACCTTACATTTACTGATGTTTTTCATAATCAGGCTTTCGAAAAAAGCTTCTCCATATTCTGGTATCACCTCTACATTAGGAGAATAGACATCACTTAAAATCCCTATATTCTCTTCTTCATAGAATTTCATGTCCATTTCCAATACTACATCCACTTCCAACATCCGGTTTTCTCCGTCGAAATCCGGCTTTGAAGTAATTTCCTTATGGATCACCTGAACTTCCATGGAGGGGATCATATCCTCGACACAATTTAATACCTCCATGGTTCCGGAAAAAGCGACTCCTCTTTCAAACCATTGAATCGGAATATGTTCCTCTTCCGCTTCATAGACAACAAACATCATCAACTCACCGGATACACTGACCGCTCCGTCCATAAGCCGATACTCCAGATTTCTAAGCTCTAACTGTTCCCACAAAATATTATTGATATTTGGCTTATTATTAGGGATTTCAACTTCTTCTTTGATCCGGAAAGTGTCTTTTTTCTGGATCGCAATTTGAGTAACATTTAAATTTTTTTTCATTACCTCTACAAAAGCTTCATCCTCTACGGATACGGCAGTTTCCGCATCGTAAATACTCTCTGCCATAACACTGAAACCGACAATGGCTTTAACACTTAGCTTTCGGGAATTTATCATGCCAACATTTAAGTCCTCAATTTCTCCTCTTACCTGTAAACGATCCTCTTCCTCTACATTATTCATGTTGATCGATTCGTCAAAAGGAATACTTCCCGACATGGTAGCAATCGTATTGTCAGAATCTTCACATTGGTAAAGCACCTTAAAACCTAACCGGCCTTTCACTACCACCTTATCTGTTAATGTTTTTATAGCTTCTATCTGAACCTCTCCCTGATATAAAATTACTCTTTTCATATCCGCAAGCTGATCCAACACATTAAAATCATCGTCTAAAGTCGTTTGAAATACTGTTTTTCCTTTTAGTTTATTCATATGTATATTCTTCTTTACTAACTCCATAAAAAGCCTCCTTGTCTCTTATACACAGTCTGTACCTATTTCATTTTATTCCCGAAACCGCTTATTTATTCCTATTTATCAAAATCTTGCAAGAATACTCCTATCCTCTAATGGAATATTCCTCTTGAATTCAAGCTACCTATGGAATCATCAATGCCGATGTGAATGGAGCATTGAATATTTTGCGTAAAAGTAACGTAGTGTCCTTAGCCGGACCATACGCTAGAGGTGAAGTGGATACGCCGATCAGAATAAGGATAGCCTAGACTGTCACACTTCTTAAATAGATTTTTAGGAATCTTAGAAGCTCCCACTTCAAACGACCCGATAGGGCGGTAAGTGGTTGAGTAGTTCACATCATTATATTAATAGCTACAGTTACCCCCCAGCCAGTTCTGATCCGCAGTAAACAGAGATTGTATGGAACGTCCTGCTTGCAGGTCTTCCGAAGCAGCATGTTCCATACAATCTCGTCCGTCTCAGATCAACTACCTGGGGTGTAAACAGTAACTATTAAAATCATAAAAATATTAGTTTTTTTACTGAAATAGTTGCTTCATTTGTCATTGAGGTGTATACTTAGCTCATGTATTTTTAACTCAAATAGCATTAAAAATACCATTTACTTGAAATCATAAAAAGGATGGGATTTCTATGGAACAAATTTCATTATTAGATTTGGTTGCATGTGTATGCAATGTGATAGATTTAGTCAGTGATGTCATCAAAGACCATCACAATAAAGTGGCTTATGGAGCCTACTATTTAACGGAAGCTATGGGGATTAAAGGTGAGCAAAAACGAGATATTATTATCGCCGCAGCACTGCATGATGTCGGCGGCCTTTCTTTAAATGATCGACTTACGGCCATTACTTTGGAATTTGAGGATTCAAACTGCCATGCGGAAAAAGGTTATCGCCTGCTGCGTGATTTTGAACCCTTTCAAAATATTTCTGACATTGTTAGAAACCACCATACTCCCTGGAACAATGGAAAAGCGATTGACGCCTTGGAAAATCCGATTCCCCTGGGAAGCCAGATCGTCCTCATGGCGGATCGCATTGCCGTAATGCTGCGTCCGGATATCAATGTCCTCAACCAACGAAAATCTGTGATAAATACGATTACCCGGCAGAAAAATTCCATTTATCGGCCGGATCTGATTGCTGCTTTCAAAAAAATATCTAATAAGGACGCCTTTTGGCTGGATATTATGTCAAAAAATTTCAACGATTCTATAAAGGGCAAACTAAAAGAAGACGATATCAGCCTCTCCGGCGCCAATTTGACAGAAGCATTGAATCTATTAAGTAGAATCATTGATTACCGTAGTTTTTTCACTGCCTCTCATTCCAAAGGAGTATCAGTAGTTGCACGTGAGTTAAGTAAATTAATGGATTTTTCAGAAGAGGAATGTTTCCTGATGGAGGTTGCAGGACTTCTGCATGATATTGGAAAATTGGCCGTACCATCAGAAATCATTGAGAAACAAGGACCTCTCAACACAAACGAAAAAAATATTATGCACTGCCATACCTATTATACCGAAAAGGTGCTCTCACATTTTAACGGGTTTGAAACAATTATACAATGGGCCTCCTTTCATCATGAAAACCTGGATGGCAGCGGATATCCGTTTGGTATCGGAGAGGCAGATTTAAACTTAGGGGCAAGAATCATGAAGGTCGCAGATGTCTTTACTGCTTTGATGGAAAACAGACCCTACCGGCCAAGCATGGGACTGGAGAATTCCCTAAACACATTACATACTATGGTCAATAAGCATGAGCTTGACCGCAGCGTTGTAGATGTTTTATGTGAAAATGCAGATCACATCGACCATGTTTTTCAGGAAGAAAGCCGTCAGGCAGATCTGAATTATAAGAAGTTCTTAGAAGGCTTAGAAGAATAGCTGCCTATGTGGGGACTGTTGCAAAATGACTAATCTCTGGTCGGTTTGATTTGTTAGTTTTGCAACAGTCCCTGGATTGGCGGACTAAGGTTCGCTTTATGGATAAGGGCGGATAACATCTTCAGTAATCGGACATTCATATTTATTTTTGCCTATGGCTTTATCAAATTCTTCTTTTGCTTTGACTATAATATCCGGATTCTCAAGTAATTTCAATCCTGTAACTGCCATGATCTTCGATGCCTGTAAAGTTCCTTTCATCCCAATCGAATGACCGGAACATGACGTATTATGCCAGCTATGACCGGCAGCTCCAATATTAAATGTGGCGGTTGTGAAAAAAACACCGGGAACCAGATGCTGCACATCGCCAATATCAGACGAACCATAACCGTTATCAGTACCAATCGGATCAATTTCTGTATGGATCTCTTCTCCTTTGGTAATAATTCCTGATTTTACCATTTTTTCATAATTAGGGCAGGTTTTATTTAGCTCTGCCGCAAATGCCATTTCTTCCTCCGTCCAAACCGGCCTTTCTACTTCTTTCATCGTTTCATAAAGGGTATCTACCAATACCTGATTCTGTAATGTGTTGTAGCAGCCTCCCTGGTATTCAATCTCTACTTCCGTCTCTGTCATCATAGCCGCACCCTTAGCCACTTTAATCAGTCGATTATAGGTATCCACAACTGCTTCTCTGGAAAGAGCTCTTACATAATACCAAACCGTGGCTCTGTCCGGAACGATATTGGGAGCTGTTCCAGCCTCCGTCAAAACATAATGAATACGTACATCATCCGTAACGTGTTCACGAAGAAAGTTCGCCCCCACATTCATCAGTTCGGCAGCATCCAGCGCACTGCGTCCATTATGCGGATCACCTCCGGCATGTGCCGTAATACCTTTGAAATGAAATTTCGCTGAATTAAGCGCAGTCATCCTTCCTGTTGAGATATTGTTACGGGTACCGGGGTGCCAGGCCATTACTGCATCAAGTTCCTGAAAACCGCCGCCTCTTGCCATAAATGGTTTACCGGTTAATACCTCCTCAGCAGGGCAGCCGTAGAATATGATGGTCCCTTTAAGATTCCTTTCTTCCATTTCCTTTTTTAGACCAATTACTGCGCCGACGTGGGCAGCTCCCAGAAGATTATGTCCACATCCATGTCCCGGAGCTCCCAAAACTACCGGTTCTTTTTGAATAATAGATTTTTGGCTCATCCCCGGCAAAGCATCATATTCACCCAAAAAGCCAATAACTGGTTTCCCGCTTCCGTAAGAAGCTTTCATAGCCGTTGGAACGCCCGCATATCCCATTTCAACTTCGAAGCCTTCTTCCTTTAGAACTTGCGCCGTCCAATCACATGCCTTTACTTCCTGATAAGCGATTTCAGGATTTTCCCAAATTCTTTTTGCAAGCTCAGTCAATCGCGTACTTGTTTCATCAATTGCTCGTTTTGCTGTAGTACCTGTCATGAAATACCCTCCTTTTCCGAAAAATCAAGATTTATTTTCTCGTTGCTTTTGTTTATACATTTTATCAGAAATACGAAAATTTATCAAACAGTTGACTAAAGAAAAAGGAAAAGAAGCAAGAGTACCGGCAAATCCGGCCTTCCTGCTTCTTTCCGATGTTCTATTGAAATATCACCGGATGCTCATTAAGCTCTGTCTTTACTACTACATAAGGAAAAGATGGTTCCGATGTAGGTGTTTCCTCTTTCGAAGGGCCTATGAGATTCGTTTTTATGACTATGGAATTATCTGTCAGGAAAAGTTCATTCACAGATATACTGTAACCCCCTGTCTCCTGTTTTCCATATCCCACTACTATGTACAGAGCCTGATCATTTGTATACGTCAATTTAAACATTGACTGTTTCTTCGCTTCAATAAGTTTCATTAATTCTTCCGGTACTTCCGCATCCTCTACTACTGTAAACTCTAAATCTTTCACCTTCTCTTTATCTTCTTTGGAAATGCTGCACCCAAATAATGATGCTGCCACTAATACTGCCGTCAGAATCAATATAAATAATTTTTTCATAAGAAAAAGCCTCCCTCATAACAGATAAGAGTATTTTCTTCATTCTATGAGGAGGAGCAGTAATTTATAACTTGTTTACTGTAATATTGTCAGCAGTTTTTTTAAGCTCCTCCTCTATGATCCGGTTATAAGAGATGCTTTAACCCTTCCAGGATTTCATGGACTCCTTCCTTTAGGTTTTAACTCAAAATGGGTATTTGTAACCACCAGAGATTTAAGGGACCGTTCTGCTTCGGGGACTCTTTCAGGCTGCGGACATGAGACCGGTTTTAAAGGGCTCATGGGAGCGGTTAGCCTGTTGTGTCCCCGAAGCAGAACGATCCCTTAAATCTCGTCCGTTTTCAAATCCCCCTTGATGTATAAAACCCACCAGAGACTCCTAGGCACTATTCTTAAGATAATTCAAATTGTCCGGTATAAAGCTGATAATACCTTCCTTTCTGCTCAATCAGCTCCTCATGATCTCCTCGTTCAATAATCTCCCCCTGCTCTAACACCATAATTGCATTTGAGTTACGTACCGTAGAAAGCCTGTGGGCAATCACAAATACGGTCCGCCCTTTCATTAAGCGGTCCATTCCCTGTTCAATTAACGTCTCGGTACGGGTATCAATCGAACTGGTCGCTTCGTCTAAAATCAGCACCGGCGGGTCTGCAACTGCTGCTCTGGCGATCGCAAGCAACTGCCTCTGTCCCTGGCTTAAATTTGCTCCGTCAGAAACCAGCATGGTATCATATCCTTGCGGCAGATGCTTAATAAAAAAGTCCGCATTTGCCAGCTTTGCCGCAGCATAAATCGCTTCGTCAGAAGCGTCTAGCTTCCCATAACGGATATTTTCCCTTACTGTACCCGTAAACAAATGCG
>Ga0154000_1000360_pt1 | contig 12486 bp, 15 predicted proteins | sample TSNC084MetaG_FD_104674 | JGI IMG/M metagenome (GOLD analysis project Ga0154000, IMG submission 104674) | Attine ant fungus gardens microbial communities from North Carolina, USA - TSNC084 MetaG | ecosystem: Host-associated > Fungi > Mycelium > Unclassified | place: USA: North Carolina, Lumber... | reverse complement strand
TGGCAGCCATAATTGAAGATGCACGACTTCCAAACAAATACAGAATGCTTCTCTCCCTTGTCGACGCAATTTTTGCTGATGTCGCACAACCTGACCAGGCTCGTATAGTCATTCATAACGCACAACATTTCCTCAAGGACGGTGGACACGTTATTATATCGATAAAAGCAAGCTGTGTGGACTCCACTATTCCCCCAGAAATGGTATATGCCAAGCAAGTAGAAGAGTTGAGGCAAAGCCAGTTCAAGCCTATCGAACAGGTGACGCTCGAGCCTTATGAGCGTGACCATGCCATGGTTACAGGTGAGCGTTGTCTTGGATTGTAAATTTGTTTGCTGATGGATCTGTAGCTCGGTATCAACGACATACGAAAGGGTGAGAGACGTACGCTGTGTAGTTTTGTTTTCGATTCTCCATGTCTGATCTGTGTAATTCAAAAGCTCGTAGGAGCATTTACATGCATGTCAATTTCTAAAAAGAAAAACATCTCTTGCCAGTCTCGACTGGAAAACAAGCTCATTTTCCCTAAAATATCGAGTTTGAAGACGCGCATTATACAGTATATGAATGACATATGATCCTTGTTGTGAAAGTGGAGGACATGAAAACAGTCCAGACGACATGATCCTCTTTATCCCGACAAGTCATGAGGATGCAGCGTCAGTGCAAAAATGTCTGGATTCTTGGACACAGGTTCCCTTACCACGCTATCTATAGCCGTGTTGAATGCTCACCGAAGGGTAAAAAGAAGCACAGATGCTGTGGAACACACTTTTCATCCAGTCTACTGTCATTACTACGTGAGGGTCACCTTTTTCAAAGTCTGCGTCTCACCTTGTATACTCATATACATCGGGGGAAGGTATGGAGATTGTTAATTGGTTACCTACTACTGTTGCTGATATCAAGTCGGATCGTTGCCCCTCATAGGGCCACTGTGACCCGGGTGGTCGTCCAAAATACAGGATATCTGCATTCGACAAGGATAGAAGTATGCTTGAGATCGTTGGATGTTCTCTTTCGATCCTTGAGAAACTAATTCAGACCCTACTACCAGACGCCCGCCTTTGAATCCAGCCATGCAAATGGGCGCACATTCATGGTTTTGGGGTGCACATGATTTTACGGTCAGTAATCCAATCATGGTTTCCAATGACGTTGCACTCGAAACAGAACGGAAGAGTCAGTACGATCTTTTGCATCGAACGAGTTCTCGATTGACCCGAACCCTCCAGTGATGAAGCGCCTCGAAAAGAAAGCACTTGTGGATGCCACATATAATTCTGCGGCCAGACATTATACCACTCCCCAGTGCCACCCAGAGACCCGCGTGTCACTCAGAAAGAGAATAGAAACTTGGCTCCTCGACATAGACCGAGAAGAGCCGCTATTATGGCTGTACGGACCTGCAGGTGTCGGAAAGTCTGCCATCGCTCAAAACCTCATGGAATATTGTGCCATGAATGATATCCTAGCAATAGGGATTTTCCTATCCAGGGCCAACAAGCATGATGACCCCAATCGGATCATTCCCTCCTTTTCCCATCAACTTGCCATCGCACACTCTGTATATCGTCGAACGATCACGAGTATTCTGAACAATGACCCCACTATCCTGGAAAAACGAATACCAGACCAGTTTGAGCAACTGCTTGATAAGCCCGCGAACATCCTTCTCAATGATGACCCGCCTGTGTCACCCAGTCCCATCCTGTTCCTCTTAGACGGTCTCGATGAATGCCACACGAAATCTGCTCAGCGAGAGCTGATTGGTCTCGTAGCATCTTTCGCTTCGAGATGCAAGGCGCGACACCTCCCATTTGCCTGTGTCATCATCAGTCGTCCAGAATGGCAGATCGTGTCAGCTTTTAGCCAACTGGAGCCAAAGGTCAAGATACTGAGAGAAGAGCTCCGAATGGATACATTCTGTGCCGTCCAAGACGTTGAACGGGTATTACAGGCAGAATTTGAGAACATTAGGAAAAAGACGTTCCCGCTCGGCACGCGGTGGCCGGCTGAAGAAAAAATGGAAAAAATTAAGAAGGCAGCTTCTGGAAATATGCTATTTGCTTCCATTGTGACCAAATTCACGGACGGTGATGATCCAGATGGCCAACTCGATCTCTGCTTGAAGTCCATACAAGGCAAACTGACGTCTGATGAGCAGAATCCTTTAGACTCCCTTGCAGCACTTTACGAAGGAATGCTTCGCAATATTCCAATCAGACTTCTCCCAACGACCTTAAAGATTTTGTACCTTGAGATCATTGTGCGAGACAATCGGAAGCCTCCCATGATTGTATTGACTGGGAAGATTTCAGCAAAATTTTTTGATATTGATGGTCTAACATACTATGCATGCTTGAAAGGACTTCATTCGATTCTCAATGTGCCGTCGGATCCTGATAACTCCCTTCATTTCACTCATACGACGTTCGTGGATTATGTGAAGGTTGCAATTCGGATGGGAACTTTTGGTTTATGTGAACCAGAAATGATCAAGGATATACGAGAGAGGTGCATTGATTGGAATAACAAACTCAAGACAATGAGGAACATAAGAAGTGAGTTCTCTCAGTGATACAAATTTTTTGATTATGCTCACTGCGTCTCAGAGGATTCTCCATTCAGCGAGGACATTATAGACAGAGTTCGGATGTTTTCGTGGAGGATCCTATTTAAGCTCTGGGATGACCTGATTCTCGATGGGGAGCCCTTAGAACTTCAAGAACTACGAGATTTTATGTTCATCAATTTACCACGTAATCTCACGGTCCCCTGGTTGTGGGTGTTCATGATTGATGTGATTCAGAATATGTTCAACTATGTGGGTCGATTTGCATAGCTCTATGAATTTTATACGCTGACAACGAAATTAGCAAAATGAGAACCAAACTCCAGTGGGGGACTGTGTTGTACGTACCATGCCAGTATATCAAACCGACTACGAGCTCTTAGAAAAGTACAAATCATTGATCGGGGCATGGGGCGCCTCAACGGAAGCATTCGATCTGACCACACCGGACTCTCTGAGTAGCCTAGATCTAATGTTTTATTCGGCAGCTGATCTATTCGACGACTTGGATGCCGCTGGACTTGTCTCAAGGATCCAATGGCTCCCGAGGCTAAGACATTTATTCCTGGGCTACGGAGAGAACACAGTTCTTGTGATTCCCTACTCTCTGGGAATTAGGAGAGATTTCTATTGGCGATGGGTTATCGAGAACACCATGCCTGGTACTTCCCATAATGATATCCTCCGTCTGTGCTCGCAAGCATTCGATATTGAAGTTAATTCTGAATCGGTCGAGCCCATAATCCAATCCAATTCTCTTCATTGCACCCTTGGTTCCTTTATTGCCGATGCTCAGTCGGATCCTTTAACCCGACTCGAAGTTACTACCGGCGTACTCTCTGTCGCCCCAGATTCGTCGGAAATCCTTCGTAGCCTTTTGGAATACACATTTCGTGATGTTCCGTGTGAAGTCCAGTTGGTCGCTCATAAGGTCCTGGCGTTCTTGCTTTCTATCAATGATGATATCATCTTGTTGAACTTCGAGGCCCTCGAGGAGGCACTGCATTTGGATCATTCAACCCTCAGTAAGGCCATCAAACGACTACGTCCATTCATCTTTGTGTGGTCTCCCCCATCAAACCCTGAAAGAGTTTTCCTACGTTGGCAAAAGCAGCTTTGTCATTTGCAAGAGCGTAGAAAATACCCTCTTTTGGACCAGGGATGCCAGGAAGTGTTCCTGTTCTGGATACGCTTTAGAACTTCGTGTTTACCTGGTTTTGGTGGTTTAGGGGTTGATGAAGGGCGGTTTCTGGAGTACGCTTTCAATGCAGTACGTTTCATACATACCAGCAGTGGACTCGCTACAGTACTGGAAGAGCTCCGCAACTTTCCATTCGCCCAATTCGCACTGCAAGAAAACGAGTTGAATAAGTCTCGAGGCTTAAAGGCAATGATCTATCAATTGTTTCATCTGGTGAGTCCCATCTTGAAAGATTTGAGGATCAGATGACTGATAGTCAATGAAGGCATCTGTGATAGGGCCGGTCGTGAGGAATGAACCAATTTATGAAGAAGATCGTCTGCTTATTGAGAAATGGGAGAGGATGGGCCATGACTTTGAACTTCAGAAATTCACCATTGTGAGTAGCTTGCCACTTTGCGAGATGTATTCATACTTACACCACCATTAGAGTGAACTTCCCATGAGCTTGTCAGGCTGTGCCCTTATATCATTACATACCGATATGATCAAGTCAATGGAACAATATCGCATTTGCCTGATTGGTGAGGGACAGAACAGTTGCTTACTTGTGACATGGCATTAGGAATAATTTAAGAGACTTGGTGCTGTAGATACAGACTACAAGTTGTCTCTCCTTTCTATTTTCTCCAGTCATTCATTTTGAGTTATTATTTATGCATATCACTTCTTGTTATGGCACAACAACAACTGCACAGAGTTATCATTTTCATTATCGTTACTATGCAAGGGTCCCACACTCACTGACAAACGGACGAAGAATACCAAGAACACCAATTAATTACTCGTCAATTGTTCTTACAACTAACATAGAATAAGTAAATTACCACTCCCCTCCTTTGCCCACTTGTTCATCGTTTCTACCGATGAGAACCGATCCACTTCAAGTCGGCTAATAGATGTTCCAAGTCTATACCAGTCATTAGTCAACGTAAAACGGAAGAGCATAATTTCCACAGAAGACCAGAAGTAGGGCAAAAACAAAAAGCACAAACAAAACATACCTTCCGCCACTGCAACCCCCAATGCTCAGCCACGGGACCGTCAATCCCGAACGCAACACCCTTAAACCACCAGAACGAAGCAACGATCCCAAATGATACATAACCGAACACAATCACCTTCGTACGCTCCGATATCCCTCGAGCAGAAAACACGAAATGATCCAGAACGTGCGCAAACATCAAGACCGAGAAGTATAGCGTCGGCAGCTGTAGAAAAAGATTAGAAACATTGAATCAAGAGCAAGAGTAGTCAGTACATAGTGGTGAATATACGTGACTCGCCCCATAATCATAAATGGCGCTATATACAAAGGCCAAATCCATCAGTAAGCCCACTCAAAAAATCCTTGTCACAGAAAGCACTCACCAAAATGGAACAACCACCCGAAGAAAGCAACCTTGCTTACATACAAGAAATGCTCCCACTCCCCTTCACTCATATCCTGATACTTCCTCTGCCGTCTCAACATATACACCACCCATGTTCCAATAGCCACAACCAAACTGATCGTCCCTGCCCACCAAATTACAGGTGTTCCGATCAGATAATACTTCAATTGCGTATCTCCCCATCCGCACATCCGCAGACCCAAATGAAGGAATGGCCAATCAAGAGGTCTAGAAGCAAGTATATCTTCTTTATCAGGGTCTGGAATGAGTGCGTTGTTGGATGTCATCATTGCTACGTTGAGATGCCAAAAGTCGCGAAGGAAAGGTGATTTATAGTACTTCGTTTGTCCAGCTGGTACTAAAGAAAAAAAACAAATCAGTCGAGAAGAGGGAGAACAGAAGAATCTCAAAAACCCACATCGATCATTCCAATGACTTTCCACATTCCAATGCGTATGCGCATCACCCAAATTATTATCTTTATCACAACTCACCTCAACCTGCTTAAATCCCCACTGCGGCAAAATCGCGTTTGCAGCTCTCAGATAACATCCCAACTGATGATGTTTAAATCTTAACTTGGTCGTCAACGAGTGTATCCTATCTCCATCCTTCAACTTCCCCCTATGAATATCCTCAACAACCTCCACCTGCCATACATCGTGCACGTCTCCCATTGTCTCATTCCCGTATCCCGACACTTCCCAATTCAATTTCGTTATTGGGGCGAGAACAGTATGAGAGTGTAAATTTCTGCCTGTCGAAGGATGATTCAACCTCACTAAATCTCCATGCTTCAGATACCGAATCTCGGCATTCGGATCATATGTAGGTTCATCCCAGTGAGGTAACACCACCCAATCATTATTGTTATCTTTATAATGATAACACGTCACTTGCTGTTGATTTGATCCGACAGGATATGTCTGCACATGTGAGTGGAGTAACCCTCCACCCCATCCCATATTCTTCAACGTCAATTTGGATCCGAAAGCAATATCAAGCGGATTTTGTGCAAAATCATTGCCGACAAGGTTCGCCTGGAAGAGAGAGGACATCTGAGCGTCACCTGGACCGGAGTGGTTGAGGACCATGAAATGGAGTTTGAAAGAAGCCATGAAGACGAGAATAGGGACTATGATCAGGCAGAAGATGCGTGCCCCCCAATGTCTAGCTTGTTCATGCTGAGCCAGCTAGTGAACATGATGAAAACGGAGTTGGGCAGAAAACGTACGAATGTCAGTTTCGTATCGCCAAACTTTTCCCATAGATCTTCGATAGTGTAGGCGCCGACGAGAGCTGTGACGAAAAGACCAACCATTTTGACGCTAGCAGATAATTCATCATGATCTGATGAAAAGGATGGGCATTGAAAGGCACCTAGTCACACAGCCTATTGAGAAACCGGTCATGGTGAGCCAAAACCACCAATCAAAGGAGAAGGATCTACGGCGGATGTAAGAAATTAAGGACACACATTGGCAAATTTGTACACACTGATATTGTTGGTTGTGGAATTTTGTAAAGCAAAATATGGTAAGGAACGTGAAAAATAGAAGCATTGCATCAAGGAGGATAAACCGTGAGATTGTAAGCCAAGCAACATCTGTCTGAAATCAGGCAGGGAGTCAAAGACAATGAGAGAGACTTACCACAAAGGACCATAAGTGCCGTTAAATGACATGCCCAGGCACCCATGCCCAGCTCAACAGCGGTATACCAGCCCAAGGGCACCATAGCCACCCCAAACGTCGCCAACATGACTCTCATTGCAACATACGGCACCTGTTGAGGATAGGCTTCACCGCTCTTGAACTCAAAACTACCATCGTAGCCTGCCAGCAGGCCAGCAAGACCGACAAGCATCTTGCCGAGAGGCGGGTGAACGTCAAAATAGAACTCGCGTTTGAGGTAGTGCGAGCCAAATTTGCCAAAATGAGCCTCGTCCCAGACGACAACATTAGAGGCACCGATTTTGTGGAAACGTGTCCAACATGAAAGTAGTGTATAGATAATGGGAGCGACATGCTCCATGTTTTGCATCACAAATTCGCGCTGCAATCCTGTCAGCCATGTCTAAAACAGCCTGAGGACCGAGCACGTACAATGGTAGTCGGCGGCGGTAACGGTGGTTGGGGCATTCGCCCACCGCCGATATATGGCCTGGGACGATTCCTGCCAACCTTATTGTAGACGCCCTTGCCCTCATCATCATTGACGTAGTCGGGTGGGTCTTGATGGTCGTCGTGGAAGGCTGGGACACGGACACGTCTGCGCGCCTTTTCGTCGGTCATGGAGGAATGATACAAAGGAAGAGTAGAGTCAATGTCTGACTGGCGTGGATAGTTTATATGCTCGTAGTCCGCAAAGTCGATGGCGACAGCACTGGGCCGCATTCACAGCAAGTCAGTGTATGTTCTCTCAATGTATGTTTTTTTTTCTGTTGCCGTTGGAGGGATATGCGGGAAAGCACATGATCGATCGTTTTGCCACGTATGGATCACTGTTCAACGGTTGTCATCAAAAAAATTACATTAACTCAAGTACTACAATGAGCCAACGGGACGAGTCGAGCTCAGAAGTTATCGACCCTGATATGTAAAAGTTTTCAGTACATACAATCCTTCAAATGGACAACAAGGCAAATACTTGCCATCCAAGTCATTGGAATATTCATTCTCCAAGAAATTCACTGTGTAAATCTGTAACGCAGTATTTATATACACATCGTGGTTGCTATTTATCAATTAGAATATGTGGATGTTCCAGGTGGAAAAATCACCAGTCAACTCGCTGAGCAGGCTTGTATTGGATAACTAGATTAGTATGTAACACTGGACATGATGGTTATTGACTACAGAATTCCATCGCAAAGGTGATTGTGTTTGGTAATAGATCATTTGGGACTGTTGCTTCGTTGAAGGGTGTTGCGTCCGAGATTGAGGGTCCCGTGATCGAGTATTGGGTTATTGTAGGTAGGAACAAACAATTCTCATTCTAATACATATAGGGATGATTCAAGGGCATGAATAGGCATTATTACTATCCAAAGGACTGAACGTCATCTTATGAGGGGACGGACTAAAGTTATTCCCATTTCCCACCCTGATCGAAAGCAATCCAGAAATGGATATAATGCTGTAAGAGTAGTTAGGACATTACATGGTGAGTTAATAAGAGAAAAAAATTACAGTCACAGAAGGATACTTTACAATGGAGGAGTAACTGGTCAGGAAGGTTGACATTCAACTTTCTGACCAAAATCTCAAATAATTGAACTCACAGGGATCATTTCCGTTGGATCGATTGCCGAGTGCAACGGCGGTTGATATCGGCTCATTGTTGGACATAAAGGTACAGTTAGTTACTTGGCTGCCATGAGGATTTCTGTGATTCCCCCTTCATCCCAACAATTCACCGTATGGCCCGCCTCTCCTCACCGAGAGCTGGACATCCCTCTCCAACTTCCCCGATAGTAGAAATGTCCAGAAATTCAAGAAAAGAAGATCTTGAAGTGGCAGGCTTTGATGGCCATCTAGACGATATCGATCATGATGATTATCCAGATGGCGGGCTGAAAGCGTGGTTAGTTGTACTCGGGGTGTGTATCTGAACTTATTTGGCGTGCCAGTATTCATCGGACTGGTTCATCCAAAAGGCAGGGTGCTGTACGTTCGCAACGTGAGTATCCACTGCGCTATCAATTATGTAGTCTCATAAAATGATAGTTTTGGCTTCGTGAATGCATGGGGGGTAAGTCAGTGTACGTCATAGGACTGATCAGCCTCCTTGATCTCCCAGCAGGTATTCCAGTCATACTATGAAACTTCCGTATTACAAGATTCTTCTCCTTCCCAGATGTGAGTGCATTGTTTCGAGTCATGTTTATGGTTTTAACGGTATAATTTCTCAAGTGCGTGGATTGGATCCATTCAGGTACAATCCGAATCTGCGTTTACTTGTTGATTTTTGCCTAACTTTTTAGGTAACAGTATGCGCTTGTGTTCCTTCCTGGTCAGATTATGGGGCGGATATTTGACTTGGGGTATCTGAAACTCCCATTTTTGATTGGAACTATCCTACTTATCGTGGCGACTTTCCTTGTTGCCGAGTGTCATACTTATTGGGAGTTCTTATTATGCCAAGGACTCGCTGTTGGAGTACGTTCTCTTTATGTGATTGCTTTCTGCCTTCAGGATTTCTCAATGCATTCAACAGGTGGCATGTGGAATGTGTTTTGGGCCAACGATGAGCATCATCGGTCACTGGTTCAAGAGAAGGCGTGGCATTGCGTTGGGCTTCTCAGCCACTGGATCGTCTTTAGGTGGAACAATTTTTCCAATAGCTGCTCGTAACCTCATACGACTTGTCGGGTTTGTGAATTTTCTGACTGTACCTTTCTTTTCAGGAGCTCATTCCCTGCAGGTTTCCATGGACGATGCGCATTATTGCTTTCATTTTACTGTTCATGCTCGGTATCTCTAACATTGTGCTGGATCGACGGTTACCTCCCAAGAACGTACCTGGCGGACTGTTCAATTACCGAGCTTTCAAGTTGCCTTCATTCACAATTTACTGTTTGGCCAACACCATGGCATTTCTCGGCATTTACACTGGTACGTTTGTCTTGCGCTAGTCCTTTAAACCCAATAAATCAGCTTGCAATAGTTCTTACTTACATCGACGTCAGCGCTATTGCTGTTGGTATATCCCCCGACTTTTCATTTTATCTCGTGAGCATAGCAAATGCAAGTTCAGGGGTGGGCCGACTCTTGACAGGCGTTACGGCGGACAGATTTGGTATGAGATTTTCTCTTCTGACTGTTGCGATTATGATTTGACTTCACTTCGGTAGGCCCTGTGAATGTGATGGCGCCAATGATGGCCGGTGTCGCTATAATGACATTTGCATGGCCCTACGCAGTCACAAAAAACTCGTTGATCGTTGTTGCAGTCATCTATGGGTAAGTTTCTGTTCTTGATCATAATAATACCAGACAATGTATGTTTGATTCCAGATTTTCTGTTTCCGCATATGTCTCAGCATTCGGCATGCCGTTGTATAATATGGGTACAATTGAAGATGTTGGTCGACGAATGGGCACAGTTATGTTTTTCGCAGCTCTCGGGGCTTTAGCAGGTCCCCCTATTTCTGGTGCTATCAATGCTTCAACTGGGAGCACTAAGGCTGTCAGTTACTTCGCTGGTAATGATTCCTAGTCTTGTCTCATTTGTTTTTGCGATGTTTACGGATATTTATTAGGAAGCACCGTCCTTCTAGCCGTGATCATGATGTGGATCACTCGTTACTTGTTACTGAAGAAGTTTTTGGGCAAGTTCTAAACGTTCACCATCTTTCTGTTCCTCTTCTTCTCCGTAAACTAGATTCCCATACACGCATTCCTCTACTTTTAGATTGACAAGATCTTGATGGTCTAGATACTCAAACACTTCAAGGTTTATTGTTCCTTCGCACCTCTTCTGATGACATTCATGTGGATCTTGTGCAACTATCTAGATATTTCAATCACAGTACCATTGTTGCCAAAGGAGTAATTATCAGTTGGGGTGTACCGCCGCAGTATAAAAATAACCTGAGGTCCATCGACAATCATCGCACTAAATCTCTGTACAGCCCACACAGCGCTTGGTGCACTAGCGCTGAGCCGCAGTTGTTCCTTTGTACCCCCGCACTAGCCATGATTATCAATCAAGATCTCTAGACTAGAAGGTACACCTGGTCTCGACCACGCTGATGGTATGCCCAGATCAGGCATGTATACATGGGCTGTGGTGCTGATAATGACACAATTGCAGTTTACGAACTGGCTCCCAAAGATGGATGCATCCAAGTTCCATTACGTCTTTGGGAAACTAGAGCACAGCCTTCAGAATCCTCTTCGCTATCTCACCCCTGATGTTCTTCTGCTATCACAGGCACAGTACCAGCTGAGAAAACAATGGCTCATTCACTTCGTGAAGTCTAGTGCAAAACAAATCGTGATTGATCGATGTAAATACTCATGGGTTACTCATGGGTCTGTACGGACAAAACCAAACATGCACCGCTTTCTTCACTAGACTTGTACCACGGCTACTCCAACTACCATGACATTTGTAATGTAAGTGATAGAATGAGTCTAATGATTTGTGAAGGGATTGAATTGAAGCCAGATTCATGGCATGATGTGCATCTGACATGCACCTGATAATTTTCGGTAAAAAATGCTGTGTTCAGACTGCGGAACGGACCCCTCACAGGTGCGAAGTAGACGAGCGGGCCCGAATATAGGAGATACGTTTGTACGGTGTCAGAATATTTCCTTCCGATCGTTGGACATCATGAATTGACAATGTCAAGGTGTCAACAAATTTGAACTCTGGACTTCTGTCTCATTTTCCGGAATATCTGATCGTTTAATGAAAGTTAACTCTTGACAATGCTCTCTTCAATGCTCCAGAGACTTAGGACCTTTCAAAAAGGAGTTACAGGGGGTACCAGGCAATTGTTGTATGTTGATTTGACAGATTAAATTGCGAGTTCGTCGGTGAGAAGGTAGTTGAAACAGGAACAAGTAGACAGTTGTCATGAAGCCAAAGGCAGACTTTCACTCTCGGAGAGACGGGAAGACAGGTTTTGCCCTGTTCGGTATGGAGATCAGGTCCAGTCTGAACGGCCCTGGATCTGACAAGCCCACTCATTTAGGCTGCAGTCATGAAACCATGACTGTATGATCTCGGGTGAGACAATGTTGTCAAGACGATGACTTGCCTCTCATACTACTTGGAAAATTCAATACCCTCCTCCGGGTTTTGTCCGAACCTGGGTGTCTTCGGAAGTACGATGAGTTGAGCTTAGACGGCAGAACTCTTGTTGTTGCAGCGGTTCAGGCGGAGTTCAAAGATCACGGAGATTTCCGGTAAAGCTGTGAACGTAAAAATGTTCATGTCCTCAGTTGAGGATCACCCTCTGACTATCCCAACTGATCTACTTGTGAACTTATTTTTCGAGCATTGTCTAACGGATTTTTGACGTACCGATAAGAAGCAATTCATGTCATCGTATGCACAATCGCTTCAAAAGTTTGCCAACTGGCCTTCTCATTTTTGGTTCATAGAGAAGAATTTCAAGATGTCCTCGAGAATGAGATTGAGTCCAATTGGGACCAAGTCGTAGATAAGTGCGTGTGATCTTGTATCGTTGTGACTGAGCATCGCATAATCTGTCACTGCGCCCTCTTAGCTTTGATAACATGGACCTGAAGCCAGAACTCCTTCGTGGAATCTATGCTTACGGGTGAGTGGTTGACTGATAT
>Ga0154000_1000359_pt1 | contig 12487 bp, 10 predicted proteins | sample TSNC084MetaG_FD_104674 | JGI IMG/M metagenome (GOLD analysis project Ga0154000, IMG submission 104674) | Attine ant fungus gardens microbial communities from North Carolina, USA - TSNC084 MetaG | ecosystem: Host-associated > Fungi > Mycelium > Unclassified | place: USA: North Carolina, Lumber... | reverse complement strand
CAAAATGCTTCGTGTTTCGCTCCCCTTTATCATACTGTTCGTTGTGCTGTTGCTGGTGGCGTTTTTTGTTGTTTTCCTTTTCTTTATGAAGAACCGGAAGATCAACAAAAATCTTGAGGAAACCGTAAAGGCGCGTACCCATGAGCTTGAGAATAAAACCGCCACTCTTTCCACCATCTACAACTCCATACCTGACCTTGTGTTCTGCAAAGATGTAAACGGGATCTTCACAAGCTGCAATCCCAGTTTTGAGAAATTCGCCGGAATGACTGAGGCGGAGCTGGCCGGGAAGAGCGATAGGGAAGTATTTAAAATCGACGCGGAAATGGACCAAACAATCCTAAGTGGGCAAAAGGCGGAGATAAAAGAGGAATTAACCACCTATCCGGACGGCTCCCAAAGGCTCATGGAAACCGTTAGGACACCGCTGATCCAAAACAATGAGGTGATCGGTATGGTGGGAATCTCCCGGGATATCACCGAGCGTAAGGAAGCGGAAACCATCCTTGAAAAACGCCTTGAACAGCAGGAACTTATGGCGGCACTGTCGCAAAACTTTATTTATAATGCCGATACCGCTGAAACGATAAACAAAGCGCTGCAAATGACCGGGAAATTCATGGATATAGGCCGTATACTGCTGATCCAATACGAAAACCGGGCGCTTTGCTATCAATATGAATGGTGTAATCCGTCAAGCAGAGCGAAGCATAAGCTTGGAACGATTTTGCCCGTAGACGATTTTGGTGCAAAACTGACCGCTGACTTGTCACGCAGACTGATAACTCATTTTAATCTTGACGACAATGACCGTGAGGGTTTCGTTCATTATTATAATTTAGAAGATATAGAAACTTTCTTAATGCTGCCCGTATATGCGGACGATGAATTTTGGGGAGTACTGGAATTTGATCAGTGCGAAGCGTATGTTCCGTGGACCACAAGCGACATTAACCTTGGCAAAATGATTGCGGGAGTTTTGTCCGGTGTGATAACCCGCCAGAATATGGAGGCCAGATTGGTTGAAGCCAAGGAGCTTGCGGAGCAAAACAGCAGGGCCAAAAGTGATTTTTTATCCAGGATGAGTCATGAAATGAGAACGCCGATGAATGCCATCATCGGAATGACAAGCATTGGCAGAGGTTCAGACGATATTGAGCGGAAGGATTACTGCTTAGGAAAAATCGATTCTGCATCCACGCATCTTTTAGGGGTTATTAACGATGTTCTTGATATATCCAAAATTGAAGCGGGAAAGTTCGAGCTTTCCAATACTGACTTTAACCTCGAAAAAATGCTGATCAAAATAACAAATGTCGTTAATTTCCGGATGGAAGAAAAGGGACAATGCTTTACCATAAAGATTGACCGTGATGTACCGCAGGCGATTGTATCTGACGAGCAGCGCTTAAACCAGGTCATTACAAATCTAATCGGAAATGCCGTCAAATTCACGCCGGATAATGGAACGATTTCGCTTTTTGTTCGCAGAATAAAGGAAGAAAACGGTGTCCATACCCTTCAGTTCGAGGTGAAAGACACCGGCATCGGCATTTCGGAAGAACAACAAAAGAAACTGTTTACTTCGTTTGAACAGGGAGACGGAAGCGTTTCCCGCAAATATGGCGGTACGGGACTGGGCCTGGCAATATCAAAACATATAGTAGAAATGATGGGCGGCCAAATATGGGTAGAATCCAGGATTGGTGAGGGTTCCCGCTTTTTCTTCAACATTCGCGTCGAAGAGGGGCATTACCAGGCGAACCCTCTGCGTTCTGATATAAATTTGCGTGATTTGCGTATTCTCGCAGTAGATGATGAGGAGGACGTACGGGAGTATTTTTTAAGCCTCGCAAAAGCCCACGAGCTGCAATGTGAAGTTGCCGCAAGCGGAACGGAAGCCTGCGAGATGATAGATACCAGCGGTTCGTATGATGTTTTCTTTATCGATTGGAAAATGGACGGCATGGACGGCATCGAACTGACAAAATGGATTAAGAATAAATATAGTAATAATTCGGTTGTCATTATGATTTCCGGAGCTGATTGGACAGAAGCTGAGTCCGAAGCAAAACAGGCAGGTGTTGACAGGTTTATCTCCAAACCGCTGTTTGCATCCGTGGTTACCGAATGTATCTGTGAATGCGTTAATACCTGTCAGAATAAGGTATTGGATCATGACGCGGAGCTTAGCGAACGTGAACGTTTTGAGGGGATGCGCATTTTACTTGCGGAGGATGTTGATATCAACCGTGAAATCATTGTCGCCCTGCTTGAGCCCACGGGTATTCATTGATTGCGCCGAGGATGGGGGGATCGCTTACAGGATGTTTCAGGAGGATCCGACTTATGACATGATCTTTATGGATATCCATATGCCGGAGGTTGACGGCTACACCTCAACGAAAATGATTAGAGCGCTCCCGGATCCCCGCGCCAGGACGGTTCCGATTATCGCCATGACGGCCAACGTATTTCGCGAGGATATTGAGAAATGCCTGGATGCCGGAATGAATGCCCATGTTGGTAAACCAATCGATATTGAAGATGTGATGACACAGCTAAGACGATATTTGCTGCAGCAGAGTTAACGATATGGAGATTTTTAAGCGTTTTTTGTGATGCTCCCAAGCAATTAAACTCCTCTTTTTACATATGGTAGTAGTATAGTACAGTAAATGGAAGGAGTTTTTTTGTGACCGAATCAAAGAGAATCGTAATAGATGCAGGGCATGGCGGTATGGATCCCGGCGCTGTATTTGGAACCAGGCAGGAGAAAGATGACAATTTGCGTCTGGCCCTGGCCGTTGGACAGAATTTATGTCAGGCCGGGCAGCAGGTGGGTTATACCCGGGTTATGGATGTGGATCAGACAGCTTTTGAGAAAGCGGAGATGGCCAACAGTGCCGATGCCGATTATTTTGTCTCTCTTCACCGCAATATAATGTCCATTCCCGGTACCGCTTCCGGGGTCGAGTGCCTGGTATATGAAAACAGCGGGACAGCAGGAATAATGGCGGCAAATATTAATTCCGAACTGGGAAATGCCGGGTTTAGTAATCTGGGAATCGTCGAACGGCCGGGGGTAATTGTTCTGCATCAGACCAAAATGCCGGCAGTTCTGGTAGAAGTCGGATTCCTTGATAATGACAGGGATAACCAGCTTTTTGAGATGAATTTCCAGCAGATTGCCGAAGCCATTGCCAGAGGTATCCTGATGACGGTTGAACAGGAAGAGGTGCCACCGGATTATTATCAGATTCAAGTTGGTGCATTCCGCAATCAGGATTATGCTGAGCAGCTGCTGCGGCAGTTACGCGGTCAGGGCTTCCCGGCTTTTATCGTCGTCGAAGATGGCCTGTTTAAAGTGCGGGTAGGTGCTTTCTTAAACATAGATAATGCCGCCCGGATGGAGCAGGTTCTGCGGAATATGGGGTATACCACATACATGGTAAAAGCGCCGGCAGTTTATTAAAAATGATGGAGATTTCTGCCTGAATATGCTATAATTCCATCATAGATACTGTTGACAGATTGTTATCTGGAGGAGGGATATGATGGCAGAAAAAAAAGTAGTTGTGACCATAGGCAGACAGTACGGCAGCGGTGGCAGTGAGATTGGTGCCAGATTAGCAAAGGAGTTGGGCCTGCAGTGCTATGATAAGAACATCCTCCGGATGAATTCCGCTGAGAGCGGAATCAAGGAAAGCTACTTCCATCTGGCGGATGAGCGGGCGGGCAATAAGCTGCTGTATAAAATCATTAACAGTCTGAAGCCGATTATCGGCGAGCCCTCCTTTGGCTCGGACCTGATGACTGCGGATAATCTGTTCCGCTTCCAGTCGGAATTGATTTGCCGGCTGGCAGCAGAAGAATCCTGTGTGTTTATCGGCAGATGCGCTGAGTATATCCTGCAAGGCACAGAGGGACTGGTACGTATCTTTATTTACGCCGATATGGAAGCCCGCGTGGCCCGTATTCGGGAAAAAAAGATTTATGAAGAGGAAGACATTGTCAAAAATATAAAACGTATTGATAAGGAACGTCGTGATTATCACCGTTATTATACCGGTAAAGGCTGGGAAGAGGCGGAGAATTATGATTTGATGATTAATACGGCTGCGATTGGGATTGATGGTGCGGTGGAATATATTAAGGACTATATTAAAAGAAGAGGACTTTATACAGAAACGTAACAACAAGGGCTTCGCGTGGTGCGAAGCCCCTTTTTTTATTCGTTGCCAATTGGTCATTTATCGCCAGTTACATCTCGGGAACCGGAGTAGGTCTGTCGGAATCAAAGATATCCTCCGCCCGGAACAAGTCCTCCAGTTTTCGTTTGCTGCTATCCTTGGCCGTGATGTCTTTCCACATCCGGTAACCGTCCAGGTTACGCCGGCCCTGGCGCAGGTAATCCTCACCCAGCTGAACCCAGTACTGGCTGGAATCCACGTTACAGTAATAGCGGAAACCGGCGGCTTTTAAATACATATAACGATCATTGTCACTGCTGTAAGCACGCCAGTCATTGACATCAGAACCAAATGGAAACAAAATAATATCAGTCGGCCCGATCAGGGATTCTACCTGCGCCGCCCATTTGTCCACATCCGATCGGAAACGCTCCGTACTGACACCGCCGTGCTCGGGCAAGCTCATGTTTAAATGTCCCCAACTATGAGAAGCAAGTTCCCAGCCGTACTCTCGTAAACAAGCGGCCACAGCAGCAGCCTGCTGACGGTCCTGCTCATAAGTGGCAGAATCAGCATAAGAATCAGCGGTTCGGTAACCCAGGATTCCTTCATAGCCGGTAAAGGCCAGAACAGCACGGGCACCCTTGTAGGAAAAGTCCGGATGCTCGGTGATAAAATCTTCCAGAATCGGCACCAGGTCATAAGAACCAACAGAAACAGAGCCGTCATCCATCTTCATTTCGCAAGTAGGCTTGCCGTCTTCACCAATGATCATCCGGCTCGCAAATCCGTCACCATCCATATATTGATAGTAGCACAAGTCATCCTGTGACATCACAAAGGGGATCTTTCCCTCCGGCAGCATGATCGTACCTGGTTTCATAACCGTTTTTCCGTTTTCATCGGTGGTTTCATAAGCCATATCATGCAGGCGTACCAGAACATAATCTTTGTCATACATGGTCTGGAGAATCTTTTCGAACTCTCTGGTGGTGGTCATCACCTGATTGAATCCTGGTGTATCCGGATCCCCATCAAAAGCTTTGCTGTTGTCCACAATCAAAGAATGGAAAAAAACATGGGTAATCTTATGGATATCTGCTTTAACCAGGGTTTCTTTTGTCGATTCATAGCCGGCAATCGCATTCGTTACTTCCGGAGTGGTATTGTAATCTGCGTTGGAATGAAGCAGTTCGATGGCACCGTCATAATCATATCCGGCGGCCAGCAAATCAGCCTGGGCAATCAGCTCCTGAACCGGATCCGGGATCGGGATTTCCGGCGAATCGTTGGGATTCAGGCTGATGATCATTGCCGTCTCTGTGTCGATACTGTTATCTTTTTTTAACTCCCTACCGAGAAAAACGGCTCCCGTGGCGCATATTCCGATCACGGTAACCACTCCGGTTACAATCAAAGCACGCCGCACCAAAACAAACCGTTTCTGTGTGCGGTAACGAAAATTATATAAATTAGAACTTTTCATTTTTTACCTCTATATTCAACGTATTAACAGCGAAAATTATCGATACCTTATCATAACATAGATTTTCACAATTGACCATACATTAATTATATAGAACCAGGAATTGAGGTAGGATATGAGACATTTTTTGCTAACGTTGTGTACCAGTCTCCTGATGACATCCGTTCCGGCAGCTACATCCACATCCGTTCCGGCCATCACCACCGGCCCGGAAATCAGTGCACCCAGTGCTCTCTTAATGGAAGCTTCCACAGGACAGGTGATTTACGAAAAAAATGCCGATGCACAACGCCGCCCGGCAAGTATTACCAAAATCATGACATTGATTCTGATCTTTGATGCGATTGACTCCGGAAAAATCAAGATGACTGACGACGTAGTAACCAGCGCCAATGCTAAATCTATGGGCGGCTCCCAGGTGTTTTTGGAAGAAGGGGAGATTCAGACGGTTGAAACGATGATCAAATGTATCGTAATTGCCTCCGGCAATGATGCCAGTGTTGCCATGGCGGAGTACATAGCCGGTACGGAAAGTGAATTTATCAACATGATGAATGAACGGGCGGCAGGGCTTCACATGACCGGAACCCACTTTGAGGACTGCAGCGGTCTGACTGATTCTGCGACGCATGTAACAACGGCACGGGATATTGCCATCATGTCCCGGGAATTGATTACCAAATACCCACAGATTCACAATTATTCCACCATCTGGATGGAGAACATTACCCATGTGACCAGGCAGGGCAGCAAAGAATTTGGCTTGTCCAATACCAATAAGCTGCTAAAAATGGCCACCAATTTCCGGGTGACCGGTCTGAAGACAGGATCGACTTCGCTGGCGAAATACTGTCTGTCGGCGACGGCAGAGAAAGACGGAATTCAGCTGATTGCCGCCATTATGGCGGCACCGGATTACAAAACCCGGTTTGCCGACGCCCAGACCTTGTTAAACTATGGCTATGCCAACTGTCAATTATATGAGGATACGGAAATGCCAGTGCTGCCGCAGATGCCGGTGCTAAACGGTGTGACAGACCAGGTGCCGCTGCGTTATGGTGGCGGGTTCTCTTATTTGACCTTGAGTGGGGATGACTTTTCCTCGATTGAAAAAGAAATGATGCTGCCGGAAACGGTGGAGGCACCGGTAGAGCCAGATCAGCGGATTGGAGTGCTGCGTTATCAGTTAAATGGCACGACCTTGGGGGAAGTGGATATTCTGACTGACGGAGGTGTTCGTGAGGCAGGATATGCGGATTATTTGAAAAAATTGGAAAAGGCGTGGTTGATGCAACTGGTGCCGGTAGAGATACCAATAACAGAGGTACCGGCGGCATAAGATGCCGGAAAACAGGGGAGCGGACCGCTCCCCTCATCCAAATCTAAACTAAGGTACAGGAATCTCTTCCGGTATTGGACATACATATTCCTTGCCATTCAAAGTCTGTTCAAAGTCGGTTTTGGCTTTTTCGATGATGGTTGGGTCTTCAATGGCTTTCAGTGCCGATACAGCCATGATCTTCGCACCATAAATCATACCTTTTATGCCGATAGAATGCCCAGAACATGATGTGATCTGCCAGCTATGAAATGCAGCGCCAATATTACTGCTTGCGGTCATAAAAAGAACACCTGGTACGATATGCTGTACATCCCCGACATCACTGGAACCATAATTGTTCTGACAGCTAATCGGTGAAACGGTATTATCTAACTGGACGTTTTCGTTGATAAGACCGGAAGATACCATTGTTTCATAATTTGCACTGGCTTTATTAAGCGTCCTGGCAAATTCTATTTCTTCTTCGGACCATTCAGGAACTGGAATTTCATTCATTGTTTCATAAACCGTATCCACAAGCACTTTGTTTTGCAACGTATTATAACAGCCGCCTAAAAATTCGATATCGACTTCGGTTTCGGTCATTAAAGCGGCACCTTGGGCAACCTTGATGAGCCTTTCATAAGTATCGATGACAGCTTCTCTTGAAAGCGCTCTGATATAATACCATACAGTTGCTTTATCCGGGACGATATTAGGGGCAGTACCTGCCTCCGTTAAAACATAATGGATGCGAACATCATCCGTTACATGTTCCCGAAGGAAATTTGCACCTACATTCATTAATTCTGCAGCATCTAATGCACTGCGTCCGTTATGAGGATCCCCTCCGGCATGGGCTGTGATACCTTTAAAGTGGAACTTTGCACTGTTAAGAGCGGTCATCCTTCCCATGGTAATCGAATTGGCTGCCGCAGGATGCCAGGAAAATGCAATATCTAAATCTCTGAAAGCACCACCACGTGCCATAAATGTTTTTCCTGTGAGGGTTTCTTCGGCAGGGCAGCCATAAAATACAATGGTCCCTTTCAAATCTTTTTCTTCCATTTCCTTTTTCAGGCCGATGACGGCTCCTACATGAGCTGCACCAAGGAGATTATGACCACATCCGTGACCTGCTCCGCCGGCTTCTATCGGTTCTTTCACGGTAGCGAGTTTTTGACTCATGCCTGGTAAGGCATCGTATTCGCCTAAAAACCCAATGACTGGTTTTCCTTCGCCCCAGACGGCCCGTATCGAGGTAGGAACGCCGACGTATCCTTTCTCCACCTTAAATCCTTCATTTTCAAGTATTTCTGCCGTCCATTGACAGGCTTTTTCTTCTCTATAACCAATTTCTGGATTCTCCCAGATTTTTATGGCAAGCTCCCGAAGAATATTGCTTTTTTCTTCAATTATCTGTTGTGCCGTTTTTCCCAACATAACGATCAACCTCCCGTTTAAATAATATTCTTTTTATGAAGTGCCATACTGATTGCAATCGTACCAAAAACAGTTCCTAAGGTAGTAACATAGCTTGGCATTCCAGGTAAGAAACTGAATACGCCGGAGTTTACCATATATCCCAGAATAAGGGCAATCGCCATGGCAATGGGGGCTATTTGAAGCTTCATCAGAGCAAACTGTACAAACAATGCGCCAAATAAAGCAGGAAGTAAATAGTTCAATGTGCTGGTGACACTCGCTGGCAGCACGGAAAGGATATAGGTACCGGCAAATACGCCAACAATCAAGATGGCAATATTAACGAGGACAGATACTGCCATTCCCAGTGTAGAAATAATGGTACCTTCGTCAGTACCTGGTTCTACGTCCGCAACCTTTTGCGAAACGGCAGCACAAGGGATCCGCAGGTTGGAAATATTACCGGTAAGGAAAGCCATATAAGTTCCCGCTACACCGATAATAGGAAAATAGGAAATTGGCTCAATAAACCAGTTAATGCCCACTGCTGAGGCGATCGCAATAAAAGCTGATATGATTGCAGAAGCAGGAGGCAGGAGTCCAAATATGACCAGAAGAACCAATGGCGGGCCAAAGGAAATCAATACACCGAGCCAGTTGGTTATCTTGCCATATCTGGCAATGTATGGTATGTAATCGTCATTGAAAACATCACCGGAAGTTTGTACGGTATTTTTATTTTTATCCATGTTTATAATCTCCTTTATTGTGATTTTGATTTTTAGCGGCTTAAGAGTGAGAAAGCCGGTGTTATTCCTGCAATAATCATTCCGCCAAACAGCGCAATGGCCAAAGCCCATTCTTTTAGCCATTTGATTTTTTTCTTATCTGCCAGTGGAGATAAGATAAGCATGATTGCTCCTCCCGACAGAGCAGCCAGCGTATTATTATTCAGTGCAAGAATATGATTTGAAAGAATTGCACCAAAGGAGCCCAGCATGGCAGCTGTTGAAATGATGGTCATCAGTCCTTTGTTTCCTTTCGAGAACCTGGCTGTTACTTTTGGCATTTTATCCGCAGACAAAGTTGCGAAGATAATCCAGCCAATGGAACCGAGCGTCATGGTCCAGATCGCATTGGCAAATGCTACTTCGGTCATTGGGTCTGCACCAAGGGTCACGCCTACGGCTGATGTACCAAAACCGGCCGCCATTGTCTCAAACATGACGGATCCAATGAATGACAGACGCATCCATGCCATGGGTCCGCCGACTGTAACCAACAGTGACAGAAGACCTGTCAAAATAACGATAGATGGTCCGATCGCAGTAATACAACTGCTCTTCATAGCACTTTTCATCTGGCTTTCAGTAAGGCCTATCTCCTTTCCTGTTTTGTAGGACTTTTTCGCAAATAAAATTGCCTGAAATATTGCCAGGGCAACGGCGATACCCGCTGCGATCCACATAGGGATACTATTTGCAATTTTTGATACGTTTCCGGTCATTAAAATTACCTCCTCCTAAAATTGTTTTGAGATACTCTTGCTTGACAAACTAAGGATGCAAAAAGGAAAGTTCCCCTTACCTGCGTTCGGCGGAAAGAAATGGTGATAACGAAAAAAGGCGCTATGGTATCAACTCCAGCACCTTTGCCCAATAATTTACATCTATACTCCAGTCCCAGTGCTTCCAGGCATTCCATTACATAATGGGTGGCAATTGGGAGATTATCCCCAAGTTCTGCATTCTCATGAAGGAATCTGCGAGTTTCGATTAGTTCTTGTTTTAGTTTGTATTTTACTTATACAACGAGAATAAAATTGTGTCAATAAATTTCCGAAAAAAATAAATTAATTAGCAAAAACAACTAAAAATAAAAACTTTTTTTGGTTTGTTTTCCCATTGCTTTTTCGGGAGAGGTACTGTTATGATAATTACAGATTTAGAAAATGAATATTGATCGATTGATAATTTCGGGAGAGACTATATTGCAGAATACCTGGCTTTATGGCGCCGAAGGGGACCAGCGTGGTAAACTCTCAGGCAAAAGGACCGAAATTAGACGAAACTCTGGAAAGTCATTTATGATAATGTGATCATTAATGACACCGAAGAAGCAATTCCCCATTGAAGGGAAGAATCTTTCAGGTTGCAGGACGGAGACGCACTTTTGGGCGTCTCTGTTTTTTTGCAGGAAAAATCGATACTATATTTCCTGCATTGCGAAGACATCAAAGGATGATTTTCGCTATATAAGGCTCTGCATTGCAGGCTGCAGACCTAAGACGTTTGTGTTTTTTCTTTTGGCTCGCGACACCAAAAGAGCAGGAAGGTGAAAGGACCTTGCGGATGCAGGTTCTAATGCAGGTTCTTTTCACTTGCTTGCAAGTCGAATTACGATTAGCAGGGGGATTTTTATGAATATCAGTATTTTTGAAGTAAGCGGCCCGGTCATGATTGGCCCGTCCAGTTCTCATACGGCAGGTGCAGCTCGTCTTGCATGGGTGGCAAGGCAAATTACCAAGAAGCCATTTCACCGGGTTACCTTTGGTCTTCATGGCTCCTTTGCAAAAACCTATAAAGGCCATGGTACGGATTATGCTTTGGTTGCTGGCGCATTAGGAATGCATGAGGATGATGATAGGCTGAAAGACTCCTTTTCCATCGCCGAAGAACAGGGACTTCGTTATGAGTTTTATGAAACGGAACTGGATAGTCTGCATGAGAATTCCGTTAAGATGACTTTTTACCTGGAAGATGGATCCCGCAGTGAAATTATTGGATCGTCCATAGGTGGAGCCAGAATCATTATTTGCAACATTGATGGATTTAACGTGGAGTTTACCGCCAGTTCCTCTGCCCTGCTTATCCGGCAGCAGGATAAAAAGGGGATTGTAAGCAGAGTTTCGGGTATTCTGGCAGAGAATAATATCAATATAGCGACCATGAAGCTAAGCAGAAGCAACAGGGGCGGGGAAGCATTCTGTATTATTGAAACAGACCAGTTTATTCCGGAAACCGTTGAAAAAGCAATTGCCGGGAACGATGAAATATTACAGGTTCAAACGATCAATCTGGAAATTGCGGAGGGATAACAGATGTATAATACAATTGCTGAAATGCTGATGATGGCCGGCGAGCAGAAAGTACAGTTGTGGGAGGTAGTACTGGAAAACGAAAAAAGGCTGACAGGGCGGAACGAAGATGAGATTTTCGCTTCGCTGAAGCAGCGGTATCAGATCATGTGCAGGTCGGCCGAGAAGGCATTGGAAGAAAGGTTGAACACCGTCGGCGGATTGATCGAAGGGATTGCCATGCGTCATTATGCCTATTCAAAAGAGGATAGCATATGCGGTAATTTTATGAATCTGCTCATGGCAAGAGCTTTGTCGGGGAGTGAAGTGAATGCTTCCATGGGCCAGATTTGCGCAGCACCTACGGCAGGAGCATGTGGAATCCTGCCGGCGGTTCTGATATCGGTGGGAGAGAAATACGAGGCGTCTCAGGAAATCATTCTGAAAGGGCTGCTTACAGCATCGGGAATTGGCGCCGTGATCACGAAAAATGCCACGGTTTCCGGTGCGGAAGGCGGATGTCAGGCTGAGTGTGGAGTTGCGGCGGCGATGGCGGCCGCGGCGGCAGTACAGATGGCCGGTGGAAATAATGAAATGGCAATCCATGCCTGCAGTCTTGCCTTGATTCATTGCATGGGATTGATCTGTGATCCGGTGGCAGGACTTGTACAGGTGCCATGTGCCCAGAGGAATGCATCACAGGCAGTGAATGCAGTAATTAGTGCGGATATGGCATTAGCCGGTATGGAATGTATCATACCGGCGGATCAGGTGATTGAAGCCATGTATAAAGTGGGAAAAGCCCTGCCGATTCAGTTAAAAGAAACTGCAATGGGTGGAATTGCGGCGACACAGGCAGGAAAAACGATTACAAAGAAAATATTTGGATAACAGGGCATGCTTTCGGCAGTGATTCGGCCGCATCCTACTTTTACGGAAGGTGTGATAGAAGCGGTGGAGGATGCAAAAGGAATTGCAGTTCATAT
>Ga0154000_1000358_pt1 | contig 12506 bp, 15 predicted proteins | sample TSNC084MetaG_FD_104674 | JGI IMG/M metagenome (GOLD analysis project Ga0154000, IMG submission 104674) | Attine ant fungus gardens microbial communities from North Carolina, USA - TSNC084 MetaG | ecosystem: Host-associated > Fungi > Mycelium > Unclassified | place: USA: North Carolina, Lumber... | reverse complement strand
CGACCGCGCGCCCGAAGCCCAGTACCCGACCCAAGTCGAACAGAACTACGCGGTTGGGCAGTGGATACTCGAGCACGGAGCCGAGCACGGCCTGGACACTACCCGCATCGCGGTGACCGGGGAGTCCGTCGGCGGATGCATGTCTGCGGTCTTTGCACTCATGAACAAAGAACGTGGAGGTATCGACCTCAAGGCACAGGTGTTGCTCTACCCAGTCACGAACGCGGACTTCGATACTCCGTCCTACCTGCAGTTCGCCGAAGGCTACTACCTCACCCGCGACGGCATGAAATGGTTCTGGGACGCCTACACCTCCGACCCCGCGAAGCGCGCAGAAGTGCACGCCTCGCCGCTACAGGCTTCCCTCGAGGACCTCTCCGGACTCCCGACCACGTTGGTCATCACCGACGAAGCCGATGTCCTTCGGGACGAAGGAGAGCAGTACGCGAATAAGCTCCGCGAGGCAGGTGTCGACGTGACATCGGTGCGCGTGGCCGGAATGGTTCACGATTTCCTATTGCTCGACAGCCTCCGAAACACCCGCGCTGCCAATGTTGCACGGACCCTCGCCGTGGACGCACTCCGTGCCGCACTGCACGGCAGCTGACACAAGTCCGAGCCACGACAGGTAGGCGACAGCGGCGGCACGGAATTAGATCAGTTTCCAAGAGAAACCAACCCCCACCTGTACGGATGAGGTGCCAACTGCACTGCACACCGCGCTAATAGATGTTGCTGCCAAGCCGGCATCAGGGGCGGACGACAGGCACTTATCGTCTCGAACAGACCGTGGCCGGATCCTTTACGCGGGTTGTCTCGCGGGTGGTGCGGCGGAGCACGCGCTCTCCCCATCGAATGAGCGAGGGGATGGACAACGGCGAGCGGGAGACGAGGCATCCTGGGGGATGCCGAACGCGGCCAACGCTTTCGCTACGATTGCCCCAAGCGCAGCGTCATCTCGGCGTGAGGTCGAATGCGGTGGGCCACCGATACTGCTCGCCCGTCTCCCCAGACGTGGGCGCGCACGGCCCATCAGGTCGGACACCTAACCCCAACCTGATGGGCCACCTAGCTCCAAGTCGCGAGATCGGCCGCCGGTGACCGGGTCATCCGTTGTCAGTCGGGCCTGTCCGCGCTGTCAACTTCGGCGGCGTCCCCGCTCCATCCCTTGGGGGCCGGCGCCGGAGTACGGTCGCCCACACCGACACGACGAGCAGAACCACCGCCAACACCACCAGACCGACCACACTGACCCTGGTCGCTATGCGCTCGTAGGTCGCTCCGGCCACCGCCCCGACCGACATCCACGTGCACACCCACAGCACCGCTGACGGAACCTGCGCGAGGGCAAACCTTCGATAGCTCATCCCAGCCGATCCCACCAACCGTGGTGTCACGGTGCGGACGCCGGCGAACCACTGACACAACACGATCGCCAAGGCACCCCTCCGCTTCACCAGGGCCAGCGCCCGTAGTTCGATCGACCGTGACCAGGAGCTGGATCGGCTGAAATGTTTGTCCACAACAGATTTGAGACTGCGACGAATGTTTCCGGATGTTCGAGTGCTGCGGGCGTATCGACCTTTGGCGTAGGCAAGGTGGCCTCCGCCGATCTCGCAGACAATCGCCACGACACAAGCTGCGACCGGGTGAACGGTGCACGAACTGCCGAGATAGCCGAGCGCTAGGACCGCGGTCACGCCGGGAAGGACGACGCCGATCAGAGTGCCCACTTCCGCCGTGATCAGGACTGAACTGATCACCAACAGCCAGACCGGAGGTAGGCCGGTCAGAAAGTCAGAGGGAAATCGCACGAGACATCGACTGCCCGCATCGGTACACCACCGCGGGCGGCGCATTACGCCACACCACTGGGCTTCGCACGACCTCAGTGAACTTCCCGCGCAACGCAATTCGAAAATCCCGGGCTCTCGGCAGCCAATGGGCGTGGGGATAGGCCAGAACACTCACGTGTCCGTCACGGATCAGGACCTCCGCGATCTGACCGAGAATCGCGCACTGTCTTTCTCCATCGATGAGCGACCACGGGAGGGCGCAGACGATCGCGTCGACGCGATCCACTCCGACGGCGTCCAACAGTCCGGTCAGATCGCAAGCGTCGCCCCAGATCGTCTCGACGCGCGGCCTCGTGCGCCGCAGATGCGCCGCCAAATCGCCGTCAACCTCCACCGCAATATGACGACCACCTGTGGGCAACCGCGCGGAGATGGCATCGGAGACCGATCCGGTACCGGGGCCCAACTCCACGACCACCGGCGCACCCTCGTTCGGTACCACCGCTGCCAGTTCCGCCGCGACCGGCACCGAACTGGGTGCGATCGCGCCGATGGTAAACGGCTTCCGGAGAACGGCTTTCGCGAATTGCCAATTGTTGTTCTGGTTCGATGTCATCGCGTCAACGATCCTCAGAACAATGCGCTCCCACATCGTCCCTCGGGGCTGAATTTCACTAGATTCTCTCGGGGCTTACACCTAAGGGCCGATACCTAAGGGATCGGATCGCCAACTCGGGGCATCGCATAAGGGTCGCAACGGAATTCATCAACGCCTTCAGGCTGACGACGAACATCATCTGCCTCTCGTTGTAATCCACTCGCTCGCAGCCAGGGCCCTACAAGTCGTGACATATGTTCTGCACGTGACGCATTCGGACGCTCCGGAAATGCGGCCGCGATCACGAACCACCCCCACGGCGGAACCCGGGTGATCACCCACTCTCGCCGAGCAAGACAGACCCCGACTGATCCGCCAAACATCGCCCCCAACTCTCCCGCTATCGGCACTGGGCAGTTCCAATCGGCCATCACATCGTGCTGCGACATTACTTCAACGATGGAAAATGCCTCCCATTTCCAGTCGCGCACGAATCGCGGCTACATCGTCCTCAGCGGAAACGAGCGACAGATCGAAGTCGGCCAACGCATTAATCGCGCCTCCACCCATCGTGGCCTTGTTCCTGGTCGTCGTAGTGTGACCGTATGCATTTCCTCCGTGTAGTGCCGCCGTCCGGTCGATCTTTCCCGCGCCGCTTGATATCGGTCTCGGCACGGTTCTACGGTGCACGTGCCGAGTAGCCCTGGCAGCTCGACAACGACAGCGACCGTCGGGTCACGTGCTCGACGCGAACGCGATCGACAACCCATAGGCCACCCCTGCCCCTTTCTCTGCCCCGACCGGGGGTGCCCTATGTCTGGTCAATCCTGATGTGGATCAGGTGATCGGAGGACGCTGCGCCGCTGGGTGAGGGTCGCTGCGGTAGTGCGTGCGATCAGTCGTTTACGCTGGCTGCCTGATCAATCGACGGAATGAGCCTGGCTGAGATCCTCGCAGGAGGGGCATACATGACGGACTACATCACGCCGAGATGGGACCGTTCTGCACTGGTCGTCATCGACCTGCAACGCGACTTTCTCGACGACGGGCAAGCAGCGATCCAGGGCACGACGGGCGTCGTGCCGAACGTCGCGTCGCTGGTGAAGGCCTTCCGGCGTGCCGGACGTCCTGTAGTCCACGTAGTTCGCTTGTACGCACCAGGGAGTTCGGATGTCGACCTATTGCGGCGCCACGTGATCGAAGCGGGTGCCGAGGTGGCCGCGCCGGAAACAGTCGGATCGCAAGTCGCGGAAGGTGTTCTCCCGCAGGGGTTCCGATTGGACACGGAATTGCTTCTCGCAGGAAAGACACAGACCGTCGGCCCGTGCGAGATCGTGCTGTTCAAGCCACGATGGAGTGCATTTCATCGCACCGACCTGGAGTCGCTCCTGCGCCGACAGGATTGTGACACTGTTGTCGTGGCCGGATGCAATTTGCCGAACTGTCCGCGAGCGACTCTGTTCGACGCGAGCGAACGAGACTTTCGGACGGTGCTGGTCACCGATGCCGTGTCGCAGACGAGTTCCGAGCGGCTGACCGATCTCGAAAGTATCGGCGTCAACCTTAATACGACGACCGACGTCCTAGCGTCGTTGCTCGCGAGATAAGGGCGCGCGTTCCAGCGATTTCGTATCGGACTGGTGCGGGTAGAGGGTCTTGTTCTTGAGCATGGCGCAGACGACGTCACAGCGGCGTCTGATCAGGCAAATCAAGGCTGCATTGTGTTCTTGCCGTCGGCGCGTTTTCGGTCGTAATAGATGCAGTGGCCGGGTCGTGGCGTACAGCGAAAGCCGAGAGGAACGGCGCGCGCTTGAGTTTGCGGTTACCTGACCGGGCGGGCGTTCTCCGCGGATCGAGATCCCAGACCGGTGGGTCGCAGGTGCGATTCCGGCGTAGGCGGCCAGGTGGCCAGCGGAGGCGAATGCTGATCCATTGCCTACTTCGAGCAGGATCCTTACGCCGGTCCTGACTCCCACCCCCTGCACGGAGGTCAGGACCCGGGAAAGAGAGTGGTCATCGAGCATCCTCTCCACGTCGTCGCCGATGGAATTGCGTTGCTGAAGAACCTCTTTCAATGAACACGCAAGTTTCGAGCGCCCATACGCGACGCATGTTTGGTGGCGATCGCGGCCAGTTTGCAGGTGCCCGCTGCGCATATGCCCGGCCGGGCCGCCGCAGCGAGACAGGATCTCCAACACCGCCCGATGGGTGATCCGTGGGCCCAGCACTCGTTCGAGAGCTGGGCGAATGCCTGTCAACAGCCTTCGGATTCGGTTGCTGATTCGAGTGGCTTCGCCGGCCAGGTCGTCATCGAAACCGGCGAGCACGCCGAGTTCGGTGCGGGTGTCATCTCCGGTGTCGACTCTGCACAGGGTGTGCGGCATCGTTCGGGCACTGTCGGCGCTGATGAACGCGTCACAGGCATCGGTTTTGGCCTGGCCGGGATACAGATCGGCTATCCGGCGCGTCGACAGCCCCGGTGGGTAGGCCACCTGATGAACGCACCCGCAGGCCACTGCGACCGGCCAATGCGCCGATGGTGTTGGGCTGATCGACCACGATCAAGATCGGTCCGTGCCCTGGCACGTTGGTCGAACACACCCGTAATCGGGTTTCGTCGTTGGGCAGGGCTTCGTCGTACAGACGCGCCCCTTGGTTGTCGAGGCCTACAGCGTGGTGGTCAGATTTGCCCACGTCAAGGCCGAAACGCACGGCCTAACTCGTGTCCATCGAGCAGTCCTTCGTCCGGACCTACCGCTCGCCGATCTGCGCTGTGACTGATTGCCCAGCCCGATCGGACGCTCACAAACGAACTTTGGCGACGTACCCAAACTTCTGCTCGGCGTCAGTTGCTGTGATAGGACCTTGCGCATGCCAGCCTGAGCGACCACCACGATCAGCGCCACCGGTACCACGGCCGGTATCCGCCAGAGCACGGCAGTGGATCATGCTCGCCGCAGAGCGATACCCGACTCCGGAACCTCACGCTGTCGCTCTCACAATGACCCGCCCGGGAATGAGATCTACGTCCGAGATATCGATCCCGAGGGCACCGCGTGCTGCGAGACGCCCGTGGGCTTCGGCGTCGGTGTGGACGGTTGTCAGTGGTGGGGTCGCGAGTGCCCCGTATTCGGTGGCGTCGAACCCGATGACAGCCAGGTCGCGAGGCGCTGTGAGTTTCAGATCTCTCATGGCTGCCAGAGTTCGCAGCGCGACGTCGTCGTCGAAAGCCGCGACCGCTGTCACCGTGGGGTTGGACGCGCGAAACTCCTGCAGTGCATCGGTTCCGGCGTCCCTCGGTGACGGCATCGTGAAGGATGTGAGCGGTGCCAAGTCGAGCGCTGCAGCGGACTCGCGTGCGAACCGTAGACGGACGTCACGCAGGTCGGTGCCATGACTGGGCAGTGCCATAGCGATGTTGGTGTGGCCGCGGCTGGCCAGGTGGTTGATCTGTAGCGCAGAAGTCGCGGCCAGACCTCCTGTCCAACTGCCGTCGTCGCGTTCGTTGCCGTTCAGATATGCCTCCCCGAATGTCAGGACGGCCCGCGGTGTTATCGCGTCGACAACCTGCCGGGTCGATTCCGCGGAGGAGGGCCCGAATTTGACAAGCAGAACGTGCTGGTGGGCGGCGAGTTCGTCGTCGAGGCCGCGAATGTAGCTACGTGAATAGTTGCTCTCTCGTCCGATTGCGATGTTGAGGACGACGATGCGCGACGACCCCTCGCGGAGAGCGCGAGCGGTCCCGTGTGGCACGTAGCCGAGGTCGCGCGCGGCTTGCTGGACGCGCTCCCGCGTGGCGATCGGGATGGTCTGCTTCGGATTGTTGTTGAGCACGAAACTCACAGTGGTCACAGATACTCCACTGGCCGCAGCGACGTCACGCAAGGTCGTCCGCGTCGTACTTCGCATTTCCAGCTCCTATCGGCAGCCCTCACTGTATCGGTCTGCGGCCGACCCATCTGTTATCTTTTCACTATATCGATTTACTATATCGATTTAGTGCACATTCGAGAAGGAGTCACACCCCAATGTCGTCATCCATCACCGAGCATGCGGAAGACATGCCTGGGACTATCGACGAGCACCGCAGCCGGGAAATGACCATCGGTCTCGCCGTGCTTGGCGTGTTCGTCACGTACGTCCCGATCACTGCTGTCGCCGTTGCGCTCACCACTATCGGCAACGCCACGGGTGCCAGTACCTCAGACCTCCAATGGGTCTCCGACTCCTACGTCATTCCCATGGCCGCCGCAGTCCTGTCAGCCGGAGTCTTCGGCGACCTCTACGGACGGCGACGCATCTACCTCATCGGTATGCTGCTGACGATCCTCGGAGCTGCCATCGCGGGAGTCGCGGGAACCTTGGCCGACGTCTCGACTATTCACCTCCTGTGGGCCGGGCAAGCCGTATCCGGGCTGGGCGCAGGTATGTTGCTGCCCACCACGCTCGCGCTCATCGGGCACGCTGTACCCAACCCTCGCGAGCGTGGCAAGTTCATCGGACTCTGGGCTACCGGAATGATGCTTGGCCTCGCACTCGGGCCACTGGTGGCCGGCGGCATCCTGGAGTTCGCAGAGTGGGGATGGATCTTCGCTCCGACTGCGGTTCTGGCGGCCGGAGCGGGCATGTTCGCGATCGCCAAACTGCCTGAATCCCAGTCACCCAAAGGTCGTCACCTGGACTGGCCCGGACAGATCTCGGCGACGATCGCGATCGCTTCCTCGATCTACGGCATCATCGAGGGTGGCGCCAGCGGGTGGACCTCACCTCACGCGATAATCGGCCTCGGGGTTGCAGCGGTTGCCTTCGCTACATTCGTGATCATCGAACTCCGTGCCACCACGCCGCTGATGAATTTAGCGCTGTTCCGTGCGCCCACGTTCTCGGCAGCGGGCTTCTCAGCGTTCATCGCACTGTTCTCGATTGTCGGCAGCATGTTCCTTCTCAGCCTCTTCCTTGGGTCCGTTCAGCAGCTCTCGCCGCTCGAAATAGGCTGGCGGCTACTGTTTGTCACCGGCATCGGCGCCCTGATCAACCCTCTTGTGGGCTTGACGATGCATCGGTTCAATGCAATGACACTCCTTGCGGGCGGACTGGCTTTGGCTGCGGTAGGAATGCTGCTCCTGACCGTAGTCGACGAGTCGACCGGGTTTGCCGACCTCGCGTGGCGCCTTGCGATTTACGGCTTTTCCGTTGCTGTCATGATGACCTCGGTATCAACGGCAGCAATCAACGCTGTGCCTTGGCACCTCGCAGGCATGGCTGCAGCCGCGAATACCGCCATGAGGCAGTACGGCGGGGCACTCGGACCGGCCGTTCTCGGTGCCGTCTTCGCGATCCGGGTCAATGGCGGCGCCAATCCGGCGGCCGCGTTTCATACCGCATTGATCCTGACAGCAGTCTTACTGGCCATCGCTGCCACCGGCTGTTTAGTCGCTTCCCGCAGTTCCGCCAATCCCACGAACCATCTCTGAGGGTTCTGCCCGGACCGGCGCTCCACATTTACCCGACGTGGAGCGCCGGCCCACCATGCAGGAGAGATAACGCGGCTCGGGACTCAGGGCCCAGCAGACGCGTCGAACACGAAAAAACGGCCTGAAACCAACCCCTTCACACAGAGTGTCGAGTGTCCGCCAAGAACACGAAAGTGCCACGGCAGGTCGAACTCATCGGAATCGGCCTTTCACGTAGTACCCACGGGTGGTGCAAGGAGGAAAGCGATTTCAAACCGCCGGGATCGGACGACCGCGCACATTCTCGCCGTCAACCGGATCCGGGGCAGAGACGAGGGCCTGGACATCGGCACAGACTTTAATCCTCCACCGCGAGCGGACGAAAACCATGGGTACCACAGCTGCCAGCTACGCCGCACCTTCCGACAACCCTGGCAGCGAACCCACAGGTAACCATCGCCATGGTTCGACTACAACGAATGTGACCGCGACTTCCCCTAGCCTTCCGAGCACCCCTGAGGGCACCACTCACCCGAACACATTTGCCCGCAAAGATCGTCCATGTCGTATCCAAGCTCAGCTGTCGCTGATGTAACGAAACAAACACTGACGCTTTGCGACAACGACATCATGATGTGTTCGGCAACACACCAATCCGTAAACAACCAAAGAGAACGACGAAAATATCACGACTGCAACAATATTCAGCCCACCGAAATCGGAGCTCACACCGCTCCGACGCCAACCCCGCATGGACGTGTCATCACCGCCTTTCAAACCTGAAACAGCCATCCGAAATCCAATCCTTCGCTTAGGGTTTCGATGCGCTCAACAAGAACACGAACGAACTGCGGCAGGTCGAACTCATCGGTTTCGCCGCCGGGTATGATGACGTACTCGATCGCAAGTGGTCTCATCCTGGCCGGACCGATCGCCGGGTGGATCGACAGTTCACTGGCGACCGGCCGTGTAGTGGGGAGTCTTCACCTTCCCGATCGAAATCGGGCTTGCAGTCAGTACCTATGAATGACGCTGGGAAGAAAGCGATTCCGGGCCATCGGCATCGCAGCGACTGCAGAAATTTTCGCCGTCAACCGCATCCGGGACCTCAACGAGGGCCTCTGCCATCGTCTACGACCATCTTTTCCAACAGGACTAGCACCAATCGTCCTTGCTCGATGATCCGTGGTGCTCCACTAAGCCCTCCTCCAAGAACAAGGAGTCCTACTTCACTCCAGGCAGGTCACCTCAAACTCGAAACACTTTGCAATGAAACGAGTTTGAAATGCTCTTCCTACACGGGTAGCGAGTTGGCTCGACTGAGTGCCCTGCTCGTGATCTACCGATACCTGGGCGGAAGCGAGCGACGGACAGTACGCCACAGCCGCGCACGCCGGCAAAGCTACCGTGATTCGGGTATGGCTGTGGCACAACTGTATTCACAACCGAATGTGACCGCCATCGACAAGACATTTTCCAGTCGGTTGTTCAGACTTTTTCAGCGAGAACGTCGAGGTAGCTGATTTCGGGCGGCGCAGCGAAGAGTTCGTCGGCTCGTTCGCCGAGGGCCTTGCCGACCGGACCATTGAGATGTGTCTCGCGGGCAGCTTGGTCCGGGAATGCGTCGATGATGCCGAACGACGAGGGCCCGAACCGCACCGCGAACCAGGGTTTCGTGCCGGGCTCCTGCTCGACGAGTGGCAGTGCAGATCGGAGGAATTCCTCGACCGCTTCTTCCTTGCCGGGCTTCGCTTCAAGTCGGACCAGCAGCGCCTTGGTGGCCATATCGGATCTCCTCTTCGAGGTGGTGAACACTGTCAAGCATCACACCATCCATCGGTTAATGGAAGGTACCCAAACCCACCGTTCGAGGAAACCGATCCCAACCCCCTAGCGATCGTGGAGCCGAAGGAGGAGACTCCATAGTGAGGGAATGCGATGCCTGGATGCAGCCGCAGTTGCGTCGATGGCAGGAAAAATGTTGGTGCGCCGACATTTTGGTGCGGTCTTCACTTCTGCGCCCCGTGGACCTTCCCCGAACAGCACGATTCATTCGGTCGGTCGCTCACGCGTGGACGCCTGCGGCCGACGAGATCAACCGGAAAGCCGCAGCTACAAGACAAGGGAGTGCCGCGATGAAAGCGCTTGTATACGACGGGCCTCGAGAGGTCCACGTCAAGGACGTGCCCGATGCGCGGATCGAGAATCCGACAGATGTGCTGGTGAAGATCACGAGCACCAACATCTGCGGGTCGGATCTACACATGTACGAAGGCCGCACCGATCTGGAGCCCGGAATGGTCCTCGGTCATGAAAACTTGGGCATCGTCGCCGAAGTCGGCAATGCAGTGGTCAAAGTATCGCCAGGGGATCGAGTGTGCTTGCCGTTCAACATCGGCTGCGGCTTCTGCCGAAACTGCGAGGAAGGGTTGACCGCATTCTGCCTGACGGTGCACCCCGATCCGAAGATGGCCGGCGCTGCATTCGGTTTCGCGGGGATGGGCCCGTTCTGGGGCGGACAGGCGGAATATCTGCGAGTGCCGTTCGGCGACTTCAACTGTCTGCGACTGCCCGAGGATGCCCAGGACAAGGAAACCGACTACGTGATGCTGTCGGACATCTTTCCCACCGGATGGCATTGCACCCGCCTGGCCGACATGCAACCCGGCGATTCGATGGTGGTCTACGGCGCTGGCCCAGTCGGTTTGATGGCCGCGTATTCGGCGATGATCCAGGGAGCGAGCAAGGTGATGATCGTCGACCGCCACCCCGACCGGCTACGCCTGGCCGAAGAGATCGGCGTCGTCCCCATCGACGACTCGAAGGGCGACCCCGTCGAGCAGGTCCTCGAGCAAACCAACGGGAAAGGCGCAGACAAGGGGTGCGAGTGCGTCGGCTATCAGGCACACGACCCGCAAGGCCACGAGGACGCCGCCATGACGATGAACCGGCTCGTGGATTCGGTGCGCTTCACCGGCCACATCGGGGTGGTCGGCATCTTCCTTCCCCAGGACCAGAACGGCCCCGACGAACTCGAGCGCAACGGCAAGATCGCCTTCGACATGGGCAAATTCTGGTTCAAGGGCCAGAAGATCGGCACCGGACAAGCGAACGTCAAACACTACAACCGGCAACTGCGCGACCTCATCCACGAAGACCGGGCAAAGCCCTCCTGGATCATCTCCCACGAACTCCCGCTCGCCGAAGCCGAATCCGGCTACCAGCACTTCGACGCTCGCGACGACGGCTGGACCAAAGTCGTCCTGCATCCCTGACACGGCCAGAACCGAGAGGAGCACAACGATGCCAATGCCAGTGCAGGGCAAGCAGATAGCGATATCGACTGCCGACGGGGCCGGAGGAGTAGAAGTCGTAGACGAACAGGTCGCGATCGACGGGAACCTGATCTCGAGCCGCTCGCCCGACGACCTTGCTGCGTTCCGTCAGGCCATCGTCGAGCAGTTCGCGAAGCTCGGGGCAGGTGCGTCATGACCGTGAACCAGACCTCGGTGTCCCTCGACGATGCGCAGCGGATCATCGCCGCAGGACAGGCCAAAGCCACCGAGATCGAGTCGCCGTCGAACATTGCGGTGGTCGATGCCGGCGGCAACCTCGTGGCTCACGTGCGGATGGACGGTGCCTGGATCGCCAGCATCGACATCTCGATCAACAAGGCGTTCACCGCGCGGGCATTGGACGTCTCGACCGAGGACCTCGCGGCCAACGCGGGCCCGGGCGAGCAGTTCTACGGGATACACGCCTCCAACGGCGGGCACATCATGATCTTCACCGGCGGTGTGCCTCTGCGGCACAACGGCCAGGTCGTGGGCGCTGTCGGCGTCAGCGGCGGCACCGGGGAGCAGGACAAGACCGTCGCCGAGGCGGCCGTGGCGGCGCTGTGAGCTCTGTTACATCCGCGCGTCAGGTGAATTGACGCCGGCCAAGCCCGCTCGGCGAAACCGAATCCGGCGACCGGCATTTCGACGCTCACGACGACGGTTGGACCAAAGTCGTACTGCATCCCTGAGGCGGCTCCGAGCCGAGACGAACACAACCACGGCCAGACCTGGCACACCTGCGCCACCACGGGGGCGAGAGCAAACCGACCCCTCGATCGAAATCCTGCCAAAGGATGTAGCACAGGAATAGACGAGAACCACGTAAGTCCCGTAGTGACGGTGGCCGAAACATGTTGAATTGCAATAGCTCCCGCCTGAGCGGTCTGTTGACCAGCCACAGAACGGGACGTTGAACCGTGCAGCACGCGGGTGTGCGCCACCTACTCGCAACCAATTGGAACCGACCAGTAGTGGCTCATTACCTTTCTGTCACAAGGAGATTCGATAGAACTACAATGAATCTCGTCCGGGTTCAACGGAGCTGCTGTTCACTGACTGTGACGATCTTTCGCAAAGGGAGTTCTCCTTTTGCATGCGCTGCGGTAGTGTGGACGTACCGCAGTAGCGGCCGACACTCGAGTTTTCGTGTCGAAGCCGATACTCGGAGTTTCATGCGATGGCCGCTTCGATCGGGTTCCGGCGGGCATCTTCGATCAAGGGCAGGTGTGGTCGCCACTGCCCCGTTGCGCCCCGCCCATCAGGCGAATGTTGTTGACGCCCTTTAGGTGGACGAAAAGACTCATCATGGCTGGGTGGTTCG
>Ga0154000_1000357_pt1 | contig 12513 bp, 15 predicted proteins | sample TSNC084MetaG_FD_104674 | JGI IMG/M metagenome (GOLD analysis project Ga0154000, IMG submission 104674) | Attine ant fungus gardens microbial communities from North Carolina, USA - TSNC084 MetaG | ecosystem: Host-associated > Fungi > Mycelium > Unclassified | place: USA: North Carolina, Lumber... | reverse complement strand
TCTGACTGGCAGATTGAACTTCCATCCCCGTCGCTTACTATTCGGTTGTATGGATTATCGACTAGAAATCGAAGCCGTTTTCAATGACATTTAATGAGCCATTATGAGTATACTCTTAGTGTAAGCGTTAAGTCGACAGAAACTTTGGATGGGTTGAAACCGAGACCGATCGGTTAAATGATGGTTATACCTGTACCCACCTCGGAAGAACAGATGAGCGATTCTATTTAGGTAGCAGACGAGGTATTGAGTTTATAAAGAGGAGAGGACGAGCAAAACTCGGCGAAAGCTCTTCTCAAACGTGCAACAAATCTAATCTCAACCACTAGTCTTTATCTATCAACTCTCATAAAACGAAACCTTTGATCATCTCCGGTAAATCTGACTCATTTCAGTATAGCGCTCGATATTCCAGCAGGAGGCGTTTAAAAGGATTCTTCCTGGCCTCTAGGTTCTTGTTAATTCATCCCTTCAAATGGAACCAATGCTTGAATTTTACTGGGCCTTCCGAGCTCTTTTTGGTCCCGCTGCGAAGAGTAAATCCGTCGCACCGCAATCACCAGTGAGAAGTCCTCTTGTGTACTTGTTTTACGAGTGATAACTCGTACATTTCGTATTAGCCTTCATCCACCTCGATCCTTGTTATTGGGGGAGGTCCCTCGGGCTCGTATTCAGCTGCCTGTCTTGCGCAGGAAGGATTCTCTGTCACTCTGCTTGAAGCCGAGACATTCCCTCGGTTCGTTTTTCCAATATCTATTCAACGTCTTCTAATATTCTTTTTTGCTTTAGGTACCATGTGGGAGAGAGCATGATACCTTCCATGAGGCATTTCCTTCGCTTCATTGATGCAGATGACAAATTTGAGTCGTTTGGTTTCGTTCAAAAGGTAAGTTTCAACTGCTCTCTCGTTGCCGAATCTGACGGATCTAGCACGGCGCCGCGTTCAAGCTCAACCCTCGCAAGCGGGAAGGATGTAAGTATCATCTTATCTGCCAGTACGTGTGCTTGAGTAAGTTCCTTGAACCTCATTAGTTGCCAATTTCGTGTCCGACGATCCTAATAATTACGCCTGGAACGTAGTAAGTCTTGTCAAGGCCTAAAAATGTCTTATATAATCTGATCTTATTTGATAGACACGAGCGGAAGCCGATGCTCTGATCCTGGGCCGTGCTCGTGAACTCGGTGTTGGGGTCTATGAAAACCACCTAGTCACCAAAATTGAGTTCTCCAAGCAACACAAGCATACTAAATCGAGCTATGGTATCACCGCCGCTGCCAACCAATGTCAGTCAGAAGTCGAAGAGCCTAAGTCCCTTCCTGTATGCGCCAAATGGAAGAACGTTGTGACTGGGAAAGTTGGTGATATATCTTTCGACTGGGTCATTGATGCTAGTGGTCGTAACGGCATCATGTCCAGAGCTCTGGGATTACGAAAGTACAACCAGAGTTTGAGAAACGTTGCATATTGGGGTTATTGGATAGGTGTGCAAGAATACAGACGCCCTCGATGCCCGGTTCAGGTGCCATTCTTCGAAGCTTTACGAGGTGAATGTTACTATTATGTCTTGTTCCTAAGAGCAGTATGGCTGAGATGCTTCCATCGACAGATGAATCTGGCTGGGCATGGTTTATTCCTCTTCAGGACGGAAAAACCTCTGTTGGGGTAATCATGGATGAGAAAATTTCCAAGCGTAAGAAGGTCAACATGGAGAAGAAGGGTGATCATACTTTACTCCTTCGCCACTATCTCCAAGAATTGAAAGACAACTGTCCAAAGATCAGGGAGTTAATTGGTCAAGGAGTCCTGATTGAATATTCAGGAGGTCCTAAAGTCCGGACGGCAAGCGATTTTAGCTACTCGGGAACTTCATATGCAGGATTGAATTACCGCATCGTCGGCGACGCAGGGGGTAAGTTCAAAACGATAACAAAGACTCTTGCATTAATTGCCTCTCCAATCCTGTAGCATTTATCGACCCATTCTTCTCTTCTGGCGTCCATTTGGCTCTTTCGAGTGGCTTGTCCGCCGCAGCAACTATTGCAGCCACCATGCGTTCTGAGTGTAGCCCTTTTCATGCCGCAGAGTGGCATGACTTACGAGTTGGAACCTCCTATACTAGGTTCGAAATCCCTGAACTCAAGTGATCGATCAACTAAAAGTCATTTAAGATTCTTAGTGACAGTGCTCAGCGCTTATCGCCAAATTAGGAACCAAGAGCGTCCAATTTTGGCCGACATCGAGGAAGACAACTTTGACAGAGCTTTTGATTTATTCCGTCCAGGTGGGATCATTTCAATTGTCATTATCAATCCAGAACTCTGATCTCTCCGTACTTGTGTCCAATAGTCATTCAAGGAGATGTGGATGTTAAGAGCCTTTCGGAAGAATATCTCCGCCGGACGATTGATTTCTGTTCACAAGCATTCAACCCTACAAGTCTAGAAGATTGGCACAAGGAAGATGAGTGCAATATGCCGGAGCATGAGGGGACTAGTGAGGAGATGAGGACCCAAACCATGGCTGATGCAGTAGCTGCCAAGAAGACTCTCAGGGCAGAAGATATGTTCCACATTGGCAAGCTTGTCGGTGACAAGATTAATGGATACTCGATTCGACTAGAAAAGGGCAAACTTGGCTTGGAATTATAAGGAATCACTTTCCTTTGTATGTTTGTATGTTTGATCTATGTAACAATACATTCTCTAAACCGTTATGGGAACAATAATGACGATGCTAAAACATAAGATGATGGACAAGCCATCCGGAAAACAAGTGGATCGCATAATTCAAAGAAGTTGTATATGGAAGAAAGGACTTTTGAGATCAGCTATCGGTCTGGCTTCCTCCAGGACTCGCAAGAGGACTGATTTCCCTGCTCAAATTTCGGCTTAAATGTGTGCTGCTGAGGCTAGGATCTGGTGGCACGAAAACGTCTATTGGCTTTCCAGTTGGACTGAGATCGTCATAGTCGCTTCCCTCAGCACGAAGTTCCGCGTGTCCCATTTTACTGAATTTTTCGTCAAAGTCCCTTTTTCTGTATTTCGTCACAATTCGTTCGAGTAGCTCGGATGTTGAAACGCCAGGAGTGCGTCGGGTTGGGAGGAATTTTCCTGATTAACCGAATTATTCTGAGATCCCGGGAGAAACAAAATCACACCACACCAAGGCGTTTACATAGAGTATAAACGTCATCATAACCCGAACTCAGATAAGGTGCCTCGTCATGTGCAACATAGTCAATTTGGTATTTGTGAATGAAATCTTCTTCGATGACCCAAGGAGCCTCCGGGATGACTTCATCAACCCAACGACAGTGTTGAACGGCTTCGATGCTAGAAATAATGAGATAAAATTAGCCTCTAGAAGATTCAAACCTACCGCTCAACGTGATCCATTACTGAGCGGCCTTTATGTTGATGGACTTGTTCATCCGAGTTGACTCCTACCATAAGGTAGACAAATGGAAAGGATAACTTGGCCTGTCGAAGTTGAAGGGCATGTCTACGACGACCGAATCAGTATTTCCTGCAAGAAGCAAGTAACTTTTACGGACCCAAAATGAAAGAGGTCATAAACGCCTGAGGCTATGGGTCAAACCTGGTAATCCACATTTGGAGTTTTTGAGCGTACCATCTGCATAGATTCGAACCGGTCTATCGGTCGGGGGCGGATTGATTTTGTAGTCCCGCGTACTCTCTCCTTCAATTGCCTTTTGTACAAAAGTTTGGATATCCTCTGCAGTTAACGCAGCAGGATTGAATGTTGTTTCCATGATGGAAGATACATCCAGCTCCCCCGTGGCAGAAACGGAAAGAATTTCGGTGTTCAATGCACTGGGCCCTGGCGTAACATTTTCAGGAGCACTACTCTGATCTACTGTATGAGGATTATTCAGGGTGGAGGTTGAAGAGGTAGGATGGTGGGTATGCAATGGAGCTCGATGGGTCTGTGTGTCTGTGCGACCACCCGCAGTACTACTCTCCACATCTCCGTCATACGTAGGGGAGTCAACACCATCCGAATCTGAAAGGAGAGAGATAGCAAGGTGTTTCATCCTTGCCTGTGGAGGTTTTGCACGAAGCTGTCCAGCATGCGCAGGACGAGAGGGCAGGGGAACGGAGATGGCAGAGTCAACATCCGTGAGAGGATCGTTGTCTTCTTCGGACCTATGTGAGTAGATAAGCATTGTGTTTGGAAATAGGGAGGAGAGCAACATGCGCATCATAAGCCGGAGAATCTGCCATCCGAGGATATTTTCCAAACGATCGCTTCGGGTGCAAAATTCGGGCCCTTGTAGTATCTACTGACATCCTTTATGATCGTTTTCGATAACGACCAGAGAAAAGTCAAATGCACCTCATGAAGAAAAATGATCACGGGACAAGTCATGCCGAAATTACGTCACTGACATTGGCACGTTTGTCAGACAATGAGATTTTTTTATCGTCGACAATCTAATAGGTCTTAAGGTTTCACTACTCTCTTGGCTCTGCTTATGCATGAAATACATGGACTCTTACACCTCAAACAAATGGGACACTGTCTCGAGTTGTGCCATACTTTGGGATCAAATATAAACGATGATGCTAGATTTCATCGACTCTGGAGGTTATGAGGTTAACTAAAAAGAAATCCAAATATATAACCAGCGATCAACTATATAATGAAGCAGTGCTGGAGAATTCGCTTGAAAACTAGATGCAATAGAATGCCCATGATGAGTGTGTCATCTTCCGCAGCATTATCATACATCCAATGCCGATCTCGTAGCTTGGGATTCCGCTAGCCCAGTTCAAATTTCTAAAAACTCATTTTTTGACTCTGGGTAGAGGAGCTTGAATGAAGGTGCCATCAGACATTGTTTCATCAATCATTTCTAGCTGTAGTTCATCTGATTTGCCTTGTTCGTTGCCTCTTAGGCATCATTGTAATCGTTCGCTTACAAGTCTCTCCATCTGATCAGTCGCCACAGATATCATCAGATTGCACTAGTCGCCGAAGAATATAAGAATATAACACACGCAGAAATAGTTAGGCACCCCCTGGAACGTCTAGCTTTGCGACGGTCCTTTGCAAGATTCAAGAAGTTAACCTAGGATCACGCCTTGATACTAAAGTATTTGTTGCGGTGTGTGATAAAAAACATAGAAATAGTCAACACGTGCATCTCTTCCAGATAATACAAACTTTCCGCCATGCAGTGTAAGGTGAGAGACGAGGGTCATATTACAAAAGCACCTTGAAGGCTCAGGCTAGCGAGAGTAACGTGAGGTCAAGACCGCAGTGTCAAGCTCATGTCAAATACTATGTGTGCAGATAAAAAAGGGCTGGCTGATGAATGTTTCAAGAATGTTTCAATCAGGATAGATTGACCATGCAAGAACAGATACTCAAATTTCTAATTTTCGTCCTCGTCCAGAAACACTCCGTACACCGTGCCCCTTCCTGACTACTTGCAATCTCCATTCTTCCTTCACTTCTCCGCTGATGATTTCCACACACGTCTTCCCCTTCTTAGTCTCATAAACGTGTAACACAGCAGAACTCTGTCCTAATTTCTCATCCTGACTATCGGGTATGACTACTTCCAAATCCAAAGGGGCCCTTTGCTGTGAGGATCGAGAGGCATTCACCAAAACTGTGACCCTGCTCGCATAATCGTATTCTGTTCCTCGGGCTTTCCACTCTCCATCACACTTCCAGGCTCTCTCCTGTTCGGTCGACTCATTTGAGTCTTTCAACTTCCAAGCGCTGTTTTCGTCAAAGTAAAAATCCACCGGTGCACCACCACTTAGCACAATAGCACTTCCAGGGCGAAGAAATATAGGAATGGAATCGTATCCGTGGTGTTGAATTGACCACGATGGTCCAGTGAAAAATTCGCCAGTCAGGAGAGAGAACCAATCTCCATATGGAATGTATACTTCGACAGACGCTTTCTCACTAGCTGTGAATTCCTTTTGAACCGGACCAGAGTTCTCGGAAGCAAAGACCGACGCAGGAGCCGAATAATCCAGATCGGATTCATGAAATACAGGTGCAACGTAAAGGTTCTCACCGAGCATGTATGCTTCATCCACCACCCAGGAGCTTCGATCTTCAGGAAACTCGAAAAATAGGGGTCGCATCATCGGTGTACCACCTCGGTGCGTCGAGATAGCCGTTGCAAAGAGGTAAGGCATCAATGAGAGTTTGAGGGAAATGAACAAGCGGAGAATGGCATCAGAAGAACCTGATGGGTCAACAATCCATGGAACCTAGAGTAAACAATTCACGATGAACCATATTCACAAACTTAGTATGCATACCCTGTAACTGCCACTGCCGTGTAACCTGGAGTGACTTGATAGACAACCAAAAGCGAACCACCGTTTATACAGCCCTGGATCTGGTTTTCCTTCAAATCCCCCGATATCGTCTGCCACATATATTCTCGGTTTAGCCTTTCTCAAGAGTGATGTCAAAACTCACGTGCCCAATACCCAAAACCACTTGTACCCAAACTTAATCCGCCCCTTAAAGTCTCTGCCATCGCTTCATAGGTGCTCATGGGATCACCACCCCAATGTACAGGAAATCTCTGGCACCCAGCCGTTGCGCTCCTGGCGAAAACCACGGCTTTATTCTTCCCAAGTCGTTTCTCCAGGATTTCGAAAGTAACCTTGTTATAGAGAAATGCATAAAAGTTGTGCATCTTCTCCGCAGAGTAGTCTTTGCCGTGATATACTGTTGATCCAGTAGGAATTCGTTCACCAAAATCGGTCTTGAAGCATTCAACGCCCATGTCGATGAGTTTCTCAAGTTTGGATTGATACCAGGCACAGGCTTCGGGGTTGGTGAAGTCAATGATTCCCATACCCGCTTGCTGCGAGACTGATTAGATGTTCATAGTAAGATAGAAGGTAAAATCGACACACCCAGTAGTCGATCTGCCAGACGCTTCCATCTGGTTTCTTGATGAAATAACCGTTCCTAGCACCTTCCTCAAATATAGAACTTTCCTGCGCAATGTATGGATTTAACCAGACGCAAATCTAGTAAACTCTCGTCAGAGGATATCTCAAGATGAATAATTAGTATCACTTTGTACCTCCTCTCTTTCAATCTCTTCAGTTGACCCTTGGCATCAGGGAAATACTTTTGATCAAATTCATAATCACACCACTCAAACCCCCTCTGCCAGAAACAATCGAAATGGAAGACCCCGACGCTGATATCACGTTTGGCCATGCCCTCAAGAAACTCATTGACAGTTTGCTCATTATATTCCGTTGTAAAGGATGTTGAAAGCCAGAGACCAAATGTCCAAGGAGGTGGCAGGGCAGCACGCCCAGTCAAGAAGGTATAGTTTTCAAGTATGGTCTTGGGCGAAGGTCCGCTGATCAGATACGCTGAGATTTTTTCAGATCGAACTGCAATATTGATGCGCGTTGTCCCTGTCGAAAAGCGAGCCTCTTAAGACTCATGGGACGTCGGCATGCAGTGAAATATCACCTACGTTCGCTCTGAACTTCAAAGCTCACTCGACCAGAATCCGGTACAAAAATTCCGTATCCTCTCGAGCTCAAGAGGAAAGGGACATTTTTATAAGTTTTCTCAGACGACGTCCCAGCATCTTCGTTCCACATTTCAACAGCCTTCAAACAAACGAATACATTGACTTGGACTTTATATGTGCGCCTAGATAGGCTTGCTTACCTGTCCATTCTTGATGAACGGCCCGAATCGCTCTCCGAGCCCGTATATTTTTTCCCCAACGCTCAGTTCAAATTGCATGGTCATCCACCGCTCGCCTTGATCTGGGTTCGCAAGCACAGCACTCGGATTTAACGCTGTTGTATTATGCTTGACATAGCCGATGGATCGCCATCCTAGTCTCGTCATGAGAAGGTCATGGGATGCGGGTCGCGTAATGCTGGTAGGGTTCACCGCGTTCGCATGTGAGATGACATCAATGTTGAATGCATTCGGACGCGTGTCAATTTGCAGAGAAATTGAAGACGTTTTCAGCGAAAGTAAATTATCTACCAGCGATGTGCTGATGTTATCCGAACGGTTTGCTTGCTGATAAGATTTGATCAACTATTTACCTGGGTCGAGGCAGGTCACTCACAATTTGATTCAGATCAACGTCAGGGAAAAGCTCATATTCAGGGTCCTGATGAGCAGAGACTTGTTTCTTCCAGTGATAAGCAGTAAGAAGAGCAATTCCAGGCGCCGGAGAAGAGGCTTCGATGGTTATTGTAGGCGCATTCAAAGTATCACCCCGATGGTTGATATGTTTTGATGTCTGCAATGGGATCAGATCGAGTCCAAAAAGGTAATAAAGTAGAACCTTACGGCAACGCAACGAACTGAGTCTTTCTCAGTTTGACTCTTGATTGCTTCAGTGGCCCAATCGATATGCACTCCATCACGGTTCCACCACATCCCATTACTGAACTTGACCATGATGGTTGGTGTATAGATTGGACGGGACGCAACCATCACACCATCACGGGCCGCCTGACGAATCGTATCGATTATCAGTAGTAGAATGTTGATCGGATCAAGTTTGATCACATAGCGCTTCGATTTGAGAACCCAACTACAATATATTAGTGATCACATGGTTATTCTCCATGCAGCTTGATGGCATATGTACCGTAGTGTCTGTTCCAAAGGTTGGCCGAGCGATTAGTTGCCTTTTCGGGTAATACGCCATTTGTAATGTCCCTGTCTTGGTTGACAAAACTGCTTGGGAAATTAAGTCAGGCATGTCATGAACCTCACAACCGCTGTATATACATTGGAAAGCACTCTGAAACACAGGTAGTCTCTTGGGGTGTGGCTGGTGGTCGATGAGCTGGATAGATGCATACACACTTATTCCCCAAATTATCATGATGGACAAGTGAACCACTGCATAATCAACAGACATGAGAGGGTCACTGTTAGTAGTGGTTTCTATGTCAAAATGGTTTCTATGTCCAGACAGGAAATCTGTGGAGCAGATATATGTTGTGGAGTTCAAGTCTGGGAGAGGAGAAACTGACGTCACAAGACGCACCATCCAATATATTTTGAGACACGCCATCGCTCATTTACAACACTACAACCACTATGCAAACGAAAACCATTCTGCTAATCACTCTCGCTTTTACCCTTTCTATCGTATCATCAGAATCACCATGGCTTCCAGGCGTGGCGGCAGAGTCTCAGCCTTCATATGCAACGATGTCTACCAGCCAACTCAAACAATGGCTTGAAGATCACAATGTGCCTCTTCCCACTCATGCCAAGCACAATGAACTTCGGAACCTCGTCGCAGAAAATTGGTATTCTGCTTCTGCGTGGACGTATGATCAGTATCATAACGCCCAACGTACCCTTTCTGACATCCAAAATATTGCCTTCGAATCATGGGACGAATCATCTCTGCGTGAATTTCTCCTTCGTCAGGGTATAGTTGCACCGAAGGGACCTCGAGACCAACTTGTCTTATTGGCGAAGAGTCACTATAAAGGTTATGAGTCTGCAGCAAAATCGTTCGCGGATCGTATAGGCGCTTCTGCAAGCTCGCTTTCCGCGGAAACGAGCAAGACAGCGGAAGGTTTTGCTTCCAAGGCGTCTATTGGCGTCGCACATCTGGAAACGGAGGTTGCAAGAGCTCTCGATCGTTCAAAAGATTATATCTACTCGACTTGGGATGATAATATGTTAAGGACGTATCTTGAGAGCAAAGGGTTGATCAAGACAAAGTCAGAGCATAAGAGGGATGAAATGCTCGCTTTAATGGAAAGCCATTATAACAAGGTCGCGAATCCGATTTGGGAGGCTTGGAGTGATTCCTATATGGTGCGGAAATTTCTTGTTACTGGAATGCTCTGTTCATCTATTTTAAATAGCACGAATGGCTCGTCGCCCATGGAATTATCAAGTCTGACTTTGAGAAGAATCGTGACGCCCTTCGGAGTCAGTTGGAGAGGTATTACTATGGTTCTCAAGATAGAGTTTGGTCGACTTGGAACGACTCTGAGCTGAAACATTGGCTTGTCAACCACGGGGTAATCAAGAACGATGTTGAGGTCGCACGGGACAAGATGGTGAAAATGATGGAGTACGTCTTTCGAACAGTTTCTGTGAGTCTTCGTTGACTCCTATCTGCAGCGATAATTACCTAAGTGCAAAGGATACATTTTGGGATGCCTGGTCTGATAATCAGATTCGCCAATGGCTGATAGACCACGGTTACATGCGATCTGATGCACAGGCGAAACGAGATGAGCTTGTCAGATTGGCCAACGAAAAGTACGTTACCATCTCTGACGCAGCCTCGTGACATTCATCGTCGATGATGACCAGGTATATGGATGTTATGAACAGGACGGCTGCATACTTGGCTTGGCCGGATGCACGTCTCCGTGCCTTCCTCCGTGAACATGGTGTTGACGACAACAAGTTGCCTGGTAGTCGAACTGGTCTTCTTCGTGAGTGGCTTCATACTTCATGTGTGCAGCCATGTAATTAATATTCATCATAAGAGGAAACAAGGATCAGATACATCCATTCTCAGAGCATGGCTGAGGCAGCCTTTTTCAAAATCCGTGATTTCGTCAACGAGGGCGTTGTCAAAGCAGAGGATGCCATCTATCACATCATGAGCATATTGACGAACAAAGACAAGTTATACAATGAGTACGAGGAGGCAACTACCACTGGGAAGCATCAAGCAGAATCAGCGACATCAAAGCTGAAGGGGGAGCTATAAATATACTTCTTTGTTGATTGAATTTATGACAATGACAATTATGTCAGCAATGCGTGATTGCCTTCCTTGGCCACTGCCAATGCACTAATTGACCGATCTTGTACCCATGCCTCCACGACAGCCTCTCCTTAACCATGCCTCCTCCAGCTCAAACTCGGTGTACGACGGCGGAGATCTCGATGAGGAGGAAGTTCTACGGCTTTCGTCGTCAGATTCCTCCGAAGGCCTCTGTCCCGCAAAATCTAAACTCAATTTCGCCCCAGATACTGATTCAGATGACTTGGCGGAGCTTCAAGAACTGCGGAAGAACCTTCAGGAAAATTTACGCTTGCGGCCGATTCGGTCGAAAGGAAAGCTTCCCAAGCTGAACAACAACGAAGCGAGGATGAACATGCCTGGCGCGTTTCCAATGAGTGCAAAACTGAAGCAAGAATTTGACCTTCAGTCACCTTTGGACCATGAGATTGGCTTTGCGGCTATGAATACAGGTAAACCAGCGCTGACCACGCTGCTTGGACATACCAAGCGCGAGGGAGGAGCGAGCCAGGTTACTCGAATGTCACCTGACATTCGAGATATTTTTGCTACGTCAGAGGGCAGTCCCACAGCCTCAAGTCCATTGCTGTCAGAGAGCACTACGCCGACGAAACTCAGGTCGAAGTCAAGGAGTAGAATGAAACAACCTCCCTCCGCACTTGCCTTACACGGTCTCTCTTCGCTTACTTCATATCCCAGCGATGTCACCGGTGCAATTGAAAATGAAATCATCGCCCCTTCATATCAACATACGAGTTCCGTCATGCCAGATGCCAATCCTGATTCTCCTCAGAGTTCGAACAGCACAACGTCGAGTATAGTCTCATCGTATTTCACACCAGTCGGTGACATACCAATTGCCTCCAAATATGTCTATGAGTCCACTCTCCCCACTATCAGCTCCGAGTCGGAAAACGAAGAGGAGAGTCGGTCACATACAGCTTCACTGTTGACAAAACTCAGCTCGAGCACAACCAGCGCTTCTCCAGTTGTGGCACCCGAACACCCAATTGTCTCCCAAAATAGGGACAAGCCACTTCCTATATCCGCCTCCTGTCTCTTTCTTCTGTTACTGAAGGGATTCTCAGGGCATCCACGACCTATAGTCATCGATACACGTGCACCAGCAGCCCATGCTACCTCTCGAATCCGTGGAAGTGTGAATATTGCAATTCCTTCACTGATTTTGAAGAGATGCAGGAAGATGACGGCGCCGAGCATGCTGTCTAGTCAAAAGTCGGATTTTGGCCCTAGTTCAACTGCTACAGGGGGGGGAGTTCAGATGGGAGGCAAGGGTGGCTTTCAGAGTATGGAGGCCTTGAGGCAGTTTGTTGTGGGAGAAAGGGCCAAGGAGGATTGGAATGTGATGCTGAATAGTTTGCATCGTGCTGATGGGAGGACTGTTCCGGGCGAGTTGATCTGGGATGGGAACGTGGTTGTATATGATGAAGAGATAGATCAGGACGTAACTGAAACGACGTGGACACTCATGGAGGTTATCTTGCCCCTGGTTGGTCGGCATGGTGGAAAAGTATACCATTTGGAGGGAGGGATTGTGAAAGGAATCAAGGATAGTCAGATGAGAAAGATGGCTGAATTTGGCCCTGTGGGCAGCAATGGTGCCCAAGAATATTCCATACACTTTGTGAGTACTTCCATTCTGTCGTTCTTTGAGATAGAAGGTTCGAAAAGTTTGTGTCTTAGGTAAAGAAGTCGGCTACGAACG
>Ga0154000_1000354_pt1 | contig 12527 bp, 8 predicted proteins | sample TSNC084MetaG_FD_104674 | JGI IMG/M metagenome (GOLD analysis project Ga0154000, IMG submission 104674) | Attine ant fungus gardens microbial communities from North Carolina, USA - TSNC084 MetaG | ecosystem: Host-associated > Fungi > Mycelium > Unclassified | place: USA: North Carolina, Lumber... | reverse complement strand
GAATCTGTAACTTTCTATTTTGGAAGCGGAGTGCTTTGTCCGAGAGAATTAGGCGTACAAAAGGCGGTAATTCCCAGAAGTGAATTAGAATCAGTGTTGCTCATTGATAACAGCGGAACCAGTAAAGTAACGGAAGCTACTACGATCCAAGAGCAGCCGGAAAACTCTGCGGAAGTAACAGAAACTCCGGCAGAAACAACAGAACCTCCGGCGACAGAACCGACTCCTTCGGCTTCTATAGAAACGGAGCCGCAGGTTACTTTAGAAATACCAACTCCTAGTGTAGAATTGGATTTAGACCGGCCCATGATTGCATTTACTTTCGATGATGGTCCATATACACCGGTAACCGGCCGGATTCTGGACGTGCTGGAAGCGAATAATTCCAAGGCAACTTTTTTCGTAATGGGAAACAGAGTAAACAGCTATAAAGAAGTATTAACAAGAGCCTATGGAATGGGATGTCAAATTGGTAATCATAGCTTTAACCATAAAGCATTTAATGCGATTCCGGCGGACGATGTTTATTGGCAGATTGCTTATACAAATGATTTAGTAGAAGCAATTATTGGCGTGCGTACGACAATCGTAAGGGTTCCTTATGGAGCCTATCAGGGAGAAGTGTCTTTGTTGGTGAAATATCCTATGATTCAGTGGAATATAGATCCGCAGGATTGGAAACTGAAAGATAAAAATGCTATTGTAGAGAACGTTATGCGTAACGTAAGTGATGGCTCCATTATACTCATGCATGATTTATATCCGACGACCGCGGATGCTTTTGAAGAACTGGTTCCTTTATTAATAGCAGAAGGATATCAATTAGTTACCATTAACGATTTATATGCTGCGAAGGGAGTTCCCTTGGAGCCGGGAAAGGTTTATTTTAACATAAAGTGAAATTTAGTTAATGGCAATCGCTTTCATTTCATTTTATAAGTACTACTTATTGTGTATCTGAAAAAGCGCTTATCAATAAGAAAAAAAATGGTTTTTTTCGTGTTTTCTGTCAGTTTATCGATTGCAAAATGACTGCGTATCAGTTAGAATACCAAGTGTCTAAAGGACAAAAGAAACTTTAAGGTAGTTTACATTGATTTTCTGGAGGAGAAAAAATGAAAAGATCAAAAAGAATTCTTACCGTTTTACTTGCAGCGGCAGCGGCAATCAGTATGACTGCATGTGGTTCCCAAACAACAGACACGACCACCACGGCAGGAACCGACAATGCAGCCACACAGGCCGAGAACAAAGGCGGAGGGGCAAATAAGGGAATTGCATTAGCTGATTTAAAAGTAGGTGTTATCCACATCGGCGATCCTGCGGACGGAACAGGATATACATACGCCCATGATCAGGGAATCGTAGCTATGCAGGAAAATCTTGGACTAAGTGATAGCCAGATTGTCCGTAAAAACAATATTGCTGACGGGGATGCCGTAGCAACCAGAACGGCGATTGAAGAGGCAATTGAAGAAGGCTGTAACCTGATTTTTGGTACAAGCTGGGGATTCATGGACACGATGGAAGAATTGGCGATAGAATATCCTGATGTTTATTTTTCTCATGCAACGGGATATAAGAATAATGGAACAAATATGAATAATTATTTTGGACGTATTTACCAGGCCCGCTATTTATCAGGAATTGCGGCAGGTCTTAAAACAGAATCGAATTTAATTGGCTATGTGGCCGCCATGGATAATTCTAATTCGGAAGTTACCGGTGGTATTAACGCTTTTGCAATGGGTGTAGAATCGGTAAACCCAGATGCCAAGGTATATGTTAAGGTAACCAATACATGGTTTGACCCTACCTTAGAAGGTCAGGCGGCAGAAGCTTTATTAGATTTAGGCTGTGATGTCATTGCTCAGCATCAGGATACCACGGCGCCTCAGTTAGCAGCACAAAACAAAGGTGTGTGGGGCGTTGGTTACAATTCAGATATGACCAAAGAAGCTCCGAAAGCGCATCTGACTGCTCCGATCTGGAATTGGGGTGTATATTATACTCTTGCAGCTCAGTCAATTGTTGATGGAACTTGGGATTGCTCAAATTACTTTGGCGGCATGGATGATGGTCTTGTAGCGTTGTCCCCGCTTTCTGAAAACTGTGCACCAGGAACGCAGGAAAAGATTGACGAAGTTTCCGCTAAAATTTTAGATGGCTCTTTCAAGATATTTGAGGGCGAGCTTTATGATAATGCAGGAAATAAGGTCTGTGAAGATGGTCAGGTGATATCCGATGCGGATATTACAGGCAATATGACATGGTATTATAAGACCGTAGAAGTAAAATAATAGTTAGTCATCGGAGAAAATAGAGCTGGGCAGGTGTAGCTGTGATAAAAGAAAAAGAAACGAAAGCGGCAATTGAGCTGAAGGGAATAACAAAAACATTTGGGACGGTTGTGGCAAATGATACGATTGACCTGTCTGTAAGACAGGGAGAAATTCTTGCCCTTCTTGGAGAAAATGGCTCAGGGAAAACAACTTTAATGAACATGCTGTCAGGGATTTATCACCCTGACAGCGGTTCTATTTTTATTAATGGGGAAGAAGTGAATATCAATTCTCCGGAAGATTCCATTAGACTGGGGATTGGGATGATTCATCAGCATTTTAAATTGGTGGATGTTTTTACCGCTGCCGATAACATCATTCTGGGCGGCCAGGGAGTAGGAAGATGGCTTACAAAATCAAGAATAGATAGAATCAGGGAGATTAGCAGCCGTTTTGGTTTGGATATTGATCCGAATAAAAAAATATATAACATGTCCGTAGGAGAAAAACAGACGGTTGAGATTCTTAAAGTACTATATCGAAAAGCTGATATTTTGATACTCGATGAACCAACTGCAGTTTTAACGCCTCAGGAAACAGAGCGATTGTTTAAGATTCTTCGCCGGATGAGAGAGGAAGGCTGTGCGGTAATTATCATTACTCATAAATTGAATGAGGTGCTTGCAATCAGCGACCGTGTAACCATTCTCCGAAAAGGGAAAAGCGTAGCTACGGTAGATACTTTAAAAACAGATGCAAAAAAATTGACAGAGTTGATGGTGGGCCGTCCGGTAGAATTATCCATTAATCGGCCAAAAACCTCTTTTAAGGAAAATTTGCTGGAAATTCATCATTTGACTGTTGACAATGAAGAGGGAATTGCTGCAATAAAAGACATAAGCTTCTATCTAAATAAGGGAGAGATTCTGGGCGTAGCAGGTGTGGCAGGCAGTGGTCAGAAGGAGCTTTGTGAGGCAATGGCTGGTTTAATTCCTGTGAAAAAGGGAGCGATTCTCTATCAGAAAGAAAATATTGTGGGGAAATCCCCCAATGAAATTATAAAATTGGGTATTAGCATGAGTTTTATTCCAGAGGACCGTCTGGGAATGGGCCTGGCGGCTTCTATGGGAATGGTTGATAATTTGCTGCTTAAGAGCTATCGTCAAAGCAGTAAAGGTCCCTTTATCAGCAAGAAAAAAGCAAGGGAGCTATCAAAACGGCTGGTGAAGGAGCTGGAGATCGTTACTCCTGATGTAGATACACCGGTGCGCCGTTTATCCGGAGGAAATGTGCAGAAGGTATTGTTAGGGAGGGAAATAGAGTCGGAACCTAATGTGCTTATTACCGCTTATGCGGTTCGCGGTTTGGATATTAATTCCTCCTATACCATATACAATTCTCTAAATGAGCAGAAAAAGAAAGGGGTAGGTATTCTCTTCATTGGTGAGGATTTGGATGTTATGCTGGAATTATGTGATCGAATTATGGTGCTTTGTCATGGTAAAGTCACCGGTATTGTAGATGCAGAAAAGACAACGAAAGAGGAAATCGGTCTGATGATGACAGATGCCGTTTCAGAAGGAGGAAAAACCGGTGGATCAAAACAAGAATAAGACTACCCATAAAGAGCCTTTGATTCGAATCGCAAAACGCGCAGAGCTTGGGTCAAAGGAAGTCGCGGTTCTTTCTCTAATCGCATTTGTGTTTGCTATTGTGGCAGGAGGGATTTTTATTGCCTGTTTAGGTTATAATCCGTTATTGATCTATAGAACGATTGTGGAAGGGGCATTCCGGAGTGAAATTGCCATAAAAGGCACTGTGAAAATTGCTATTCCGCTGCTGATCACCTCTCTGGGTATTACCCTAGCATTTAAAATGCGTTTTTGGAATATCGGGGCGGAAGGGCAGATTATTATGGGCGGGATTTTTTCATCCTATTTTGCGCTGTTTCATGGCGATTGGCCTCATTTTCTCTTAATTATGGTTATGATTCTTGCCGGTATGATCGGAGGAGGACTTTGGGCCTTACTTCCTGCCTATTTCAAAAATAGGTATGGGACAAACGAAACTCTATTTACACTAATGTTGAATTACATTGCTCTTTATATGATTAAATATTTGACAGAAGGTCCATGGAGAGATCCTGGTTCATCCGGATTTCCCAAGATAGCGACTTTTGTACAGAATGCCAGATTAGATTTAGTAGGCGGAGTGCATGCGGGTTGGGTGATTGGACTTATTTTGGTGGTAGTTGTTTTTATTTATTTAAAATTCACAAAACAAGGCTATGAGATTAGCGTAGTAGGTGAAAGCCAGAATACAGCGCATTATGCCGGAATGAATGTAAAAAAAATCATTCTTCGGACGATGTTTTTATCTGGCGGAATTTGTGGTATTGCCGGAATGGCTCAGGTTGCGGGTGCTGCTTATACATTAAGTGACGGAATCGCCGGCGGGACAGGCTTTACTGCTATTATCGTAGCATGGCTTTCTAAATTAAATCCGGTTATTATACTGGTAGTTACTTTATTATTCAGTGTTTTGGAGAAGGGAAGCAGTGTGATGCAGAGTACCTATGGATTGTCTTCGGCCGTGTCAAGTATCTTACAGGGAATTATATTGTTCTTTATTTTAGGATTTGATTTCTTTACCAGATATAAATTTATCGTTAGAAGGAGAGGGTAAGGCTATGGGAATGTTTATTAATTTTTTAGTAGCATCAATTAAGGCAGGAACCCCTCTGTTATTTGGAACTACCGGAGAAATTGTTACGGAAAAGACCGGAAATGTAAATTTAGGTGTGGAAGGTATGATGTTCATGGGCGCTTTTGCAGGATTTTATGCGGGATATCATACAGATAATTTATATCTTTCCTTGCTTGCTTCTTTTGCGGCGGGAATATTAGGGGCTTTTCTTTATGCATTATTAACAGTAACCTTCATGGCAAATCAAAACGTAACCGGTCTTACTCTGACGATTTTTGGAACCGGATTTGCCAAGTTTTTTGGCGAGAGGATGATTAGCAATTCTCCTGACGGAACTCCTAAGCTGTCTGCTGAGCTGATGGAGAAATTGTTGGGAAAGCCTTTGCCGGTCCTGGGAGAGATTCCTTATCTGGGGAAATTGTTATTTTCTCAGAATATATTTGTCTATCTGGCAGTGGTTATCGCTATTATCTGCGGGGTCTATATGCTCCGTACGAAAGCCGGTCTTTATCTGCGGGCCGTGGGTGAAAACCCCGCTACTGCTGATGCCGCAGGCATTAATGTGATTGTCGTAAAGTATATTCATATTTTGCTTGGGGGTGGAATCTGCGGACTGGGCGGTGCATATTTATCCTTAATCAATGGCGGAGGTGTTTGGAATAATAGCTGCGTCAACGGGCAGGGATGGATCGCAGTAGCATTGGTTATATTTGCCAGTTGGAATCCGATAAGAGCGATTATCGGTTCCATGATTTTCGGCGCGTTTTCCGTATTACAATTTTACGCGCCTAAGGATATTATTGAATTACCAAATGCTTTTTATATGATGCTTCCGTTTTTAACCACGACAATTGTACTGGTGATTACTTCTATGAGAAAAACAAGGGAGGGCGCGCAGCCAGCAGGATGCGGAGAAAATTATTTCCGCGAGGAGCGTTGATGTTTCGGCTGTTACTTATCGCTGGGTGTTTGAAAACGGACGAGGTGTAAGGGGATCGTTCTGCTTCGGGGTCACATCAGGCTAACCGCTCCCATGAGTCCTTTGAAAGCCGGTCTCATGTCCGCAGCCTGAAAGAGTCCCCGAAGCAGAACGATCCCTTACATCTCTGGCGGTTACAAATACTCATTGAGTTCATTCCGTTATCTCTTTTCTGGGATACTAAACGCTCTGAGTCCTCCACTGAAGATAGTCCAACATTAAAATCCCCATCAGCAGCCAGAATAATACGATTATTTCCGTCCGGGATAAATTTTTCGCTGCCAGTTTGTAGTCTTTTAGAATTTTATTGAATAATGAAATTTTTGATAGATTTGTTGCTGCCATCGTAACCATATGTTAGAATACAGCTATTAGGCAGCTTAGAAGGGAGATTTATAAATGACTGATCAGAAGGTACTTCCGGCAGGAAGTTTATATTTGGATGAAGCGGGTCAATTGCATCAAATCATTACTGTGGGTTATCATCCGAAAAGCACACAACAAATGGTAATATATCAGGGATTGTATGCTCCTTTTAAAATTTATGTTGAGTTTATGGAGGATTTTTTCTCTCATATGAGAGAGCCGGCTTATTGGGAGCAGATAACTCCTGCTGAGGAAATTTCAGCAGAGAATAGTCAGGCAATCAATCCTTATACCATCGATTTTTTAGAAGCTGATTCTTATGAAGAAAAATTAAATATACTGGTTGCGATGAAAGAAAAAATGAATCATAAAATGTTAGATGATATCTCCGTATGCCTGGATTTGAATCTGGAGAATCAATCCCTGGAAGAAAAGTATGAAAATATTAGAAATCATTTACTTACATTAAAAAGATATGAAGGAAGACGACGCGAGTAATCAAGAGGTTTGGGAATATGATACTGGAACAATATAGCCGATACGCCCTGGAACATAAAATTTTCTTGCTGGAGTATCAAAGCGGAAAAAATAATCTGATAGAAACTGTTTATAATCAGGAAACCCTTGAAAATATAGAAAAAACTACGGATTATTATAAATATTTAGGAAGAGAAATCATCCTGGAAGGCGCAGAGAAAAGCTGGGATCAGTCAAAAGGGACTCACGCTTCTATGTCCTTAACTACCTGCGTGCATTTTGGCTTAGAAGTGGGGATAGATGCGGGAAATCAGGATATCTTTCAACATTTCTACCATAAACATCAATTCCTGGAACTGGTGTATGTATACCAGGGACAGTACAGGCACATTATTGATGGGAAAGAAGAGATCCTAAAGCAAGGAGAACTGTGCCTTATTAATCCTAATTGTATTCATTATGATCCGTTAGAGGTAGGCGCTCAGATTATTTATATTGGAATGCCGCTGCATCTGTTAGGTACGGACCCGTATCTGTTAAACGAGATGGGAGAAATCCTGAGAGGCTTTGTTGAGAATTGTAGGGAGAAAGAAGCGGAGAAAAACGAACACATCTGCTTTTATCAAAGAACGGGAGAGGAAACCGACTTCTTAGAGAATTTTGAAGCGATAGCAAAAGAACATTTTGAAAAAAAGATAGGAAGCAGTTACATGATGCTTGCCTTAGTCTTGCGGGTTTTAGAGCTGGCCTTTGAAAACTGTGATGTAGAGTATATCAGCCAGACGAGTAAAAGAGTCGAAAAAAAATTATTTCATCAGATTGATGAATATTGTAAGAGCCATTTATGCAGCGTATCTAAGCAGGAGATACAAAATAAATTCTATTTTACCGGAACGCAGATTGATACTATCGTAAAAAAAGCCGTCGGAACTACATTTGTCAAATATCTGATTCAGATTCGTATGGAGAAAGCGAAAAGCCTGATTCTACAGGAGAGCGGAAGCATCGATCAGGTTATGGAACAGGTGGGATATTCTAACCGGACTTATTTTTATAAAAAATTTACCCAAAGGTATGGAATTAATCCGGGCGAATTAAAGAAAGTGAAAAAAGGATACAAAAATTGAAAAAGAGGATTGGTTTCGGATACAGACGAGAAGGAAGCCTTACGGTATAATTGGTAGAAAAATGGAAAGGGAGATTGCAATATGAAGATAAGAAAACCTGACCTGAACTGGTTAGAAGACCCGCAAGTTTTTGGAGTAAACCGCCATAAGGCCCACTCGGATCATCACTTTTATGAGAATGAGGCACAGATGAAGTCGCATACGATGGCTTTACGGCAAAGTCTTAATGGAAGATGGAGATTTTCCTATGCGGAAAATCCAGGGATGCGTATCAAGGACTTTTATCAAGAAGAGTTTGACTGCAGTGGGTTTGATTACATAGACGTACCAGGGCATATTCAGCTTCAGGGTTATGATAAATGTCAGTACATTAATAACTTATACCCATGGGACGGGATCGATGAGCTGCGTCCTCCTTATGTTTCGAAAACGCATAATCCGGTGGGGAGTTATGTAAAGTATTTTCAGGTGGAAAAAGCTCTGCAAGGGAAATCCCTCTATATATCCTTCCAGGGCGTTGAGACTGCTTTTTACGTATGGTTGAATGGAGAATTTGTGGGATATAGTGAGGACACCTTCACACCGTCTGAGTTTGACATTACTGATTATGTCAGAGAGGGAGAAAATAAGCTGGCCGTGGAAGTTTATAAAAGAAGCAGCGCCAGTTGGTTAGAGGATCAGGATTTTTGGAGATTTTCTGGTATTTTTAGAGAAGTATATCTATATGCGGTTCCTAAAACGCATATCGAAGATGTCTTTGTAACTACAGATTTAGATACTGATTTTACAAGTAGCAGCATCACAGTTAGATTGCATGTAGCAGGAGAAAAAAACAGTACAGTTTGCGCTTATTTGGCAGATAAAGAAGGTAAAACTATATGGGAAGGTGAAAAAGTTCCGTGTGCGGAAAATGTAATCATCCAAGGGGAAATTAATCCTGTACAGTTGTGGAGTGCAGAAATTCCCTACCTTTATACTTTATATCTGGAGATTCGGGATGAGAATGGGGCAATGATAGAAATCATACCTCAAAAGGTCGGCTTCCGAAAGTTTGAAATCGTGGATAAAATTATGTGCATCAATGGCAAACGGATTGTGTTTCGAGGGGTGAACCGCCATGAATTTGACCAGTACAGAGGACGTTGTGTTACGAAAGAGGATATGCTGTGGGATATCAATTATTTGAAACAAAATAACATTAATGCTGTCCGGACTTCTCATTATCCGAATCAAAGCCTTTGGTATGAATTATGTGATGAATATGGTATCTATCTGATTGACGAAGCTAATTTGGAAAGTCATGGTTCATGGATGATGCTGGGGACCTGTGAACCTTCCTGGAATGTGCCGGGAAGCCTTCCAGAATGGAAGGAAGTGTGTGTGGACCGGGCGCAGTCCATGTTGGAAAGAGATAAAAACCATCCGTCTGTACTGATTTGGTCCTGCGGTAATGAATCTTATGCAGGAGAAAATATTTTGGCTATGAGTCATTTCTTTAAAGAGAGGGACCCTGACAGACTGGTACATTATGAAGGCGTATTCTGGAACCGTGAATTTGACCAAACCAGTGAAATAGAGAGCAGAATGTACGCAAAGCCTGCAGAGGTCTTAGAATATTTAAATCATAATCCGCAAAAACCGTTTATTCTTTGCGAATATATGCACGCTATGGGGAATTCGCTGGGAGGCATGATGGAATATACGGATTTAGAGAGCTATCCGATGTATCAGGGCGGCTTTATCTGGGATTATATTGATCAGGCGATTATAAAAAAGGATATTGACGGGAAAGAGGTATTGGCGTACGGCGGAGATTTTACAGACCGTCCCACAGATTATCAATTTTGTGGAAATGGCATTGTACATGCAGACAGGACGCCTTCTCCCAAAACGCAGGAAGTTAAATTTTTGTATCAACCGATGAAGATTCTTCCGGACCGGACCGGGGTACGGATCATAAATAAAAATCTGTTTTCCGGAACAGAAGATTATGAGTTTCAATATCGCCTATACAAAGACGGAAATTTGATGTTTAGCAAAAGTTTTTTTGCCGATATAGCGCCGTTATCAGAACGCTATCTTATGGTTGCGCTGCCTGATGGGAATGAAACAGGAGAATATACCTATCAGGTCAGTGCGCATTTAAAAGCCGATACTTTATGGGCAAAAAAAGGACATGAGCTGGCCTTTGGGCAGTCTGTTGCGATGGTAAAAGAAGAGGAAACAGAAAGAAGTGAACCATCGCAATCAACGGGAAATCCACTGAAAATTGTTCATGGAGATGCAAATACCGGAATTCAAGGAGAAGGGTTTCAAATCCTGTTTTCTAAAAATGAGGGCGGTATAGTTTCTCTTAAATATGGTGGGAAAGAATTGATTGCCGGAGTGCCAAAGCCAACCTATTGGCGTGCAACTACAGACAATGACAGAGGAAATCAATTTCCTGTTACCAGTGCTGTGTGGTTAGGCGCCGGAATGTTCCAAAAAACTGTGGATTTTAAAATAAAAGAGGATAGGGACCAGATATCTTTTACTTATACGTATGAACTTTCCACGGTTCAGGTTACTGTCACACAGGTACCTTATACCGTAACAAATGATAGTAAGATCCATGTAATAGCACATTATTTCGGACAGCCGGGACTTTTGCAGCTGCCTCTGTTCGGTTTGCGTTTTCGATTTTTTAAAGAACTGGATTCTTATGTATGGTATGGTATGGGACCGGAAGAGAATTATTGCGACCGCTCGGAAGGCGCAAAGCTGGGAATTTATGAAGATACACCTCAGAAAAATGTTTCTAAATATTTAGTGCCGCAGGAATGCGGAAACCGTACAGGAGTCAGATGGGTAAGTGTAAAAAACCGATCTGGGGAGGGTCTCAGATTTTCAATGGTAAAAGAGCCGTTTGATATTACTGTTCTTCCCTATACCGCTGAAGAATTAGAAAATGCTGCCCATAGGGAAGAACTTCCGGATTCCCGCTATACCATTGTCAGTATCCTTGGAAAGCAACGAGGGGTAGGCGGTGATGATAGTTGGGGAGCGCCGGTTCATGATGAGTATTGCATTAGTGGTGAAAAAGATATTGTATTTGAATTTTGCATTTCGCCTTTATCCGAATAGTAAGTTGAGGTTAAAGCAAATTAAGGCTCTCTACCCATGTGGTTAAAGCGTCTTTAGGCGCCCTGCTATTTAGCACTTTGCCTTCTTTCCAGATAGCTGTATCCGAAACGGAAGGCTGTAATTTTTCTAAGGTCGTGCCAAGGCCGCTGCCGCCGGATGTTGCAAATGGCACAATCGTTTTTCCTGAAAAATTATAGCTTTCCAAAAATGTGTTAATTATGGTGGGCGCCACATACCACCAAATTGGGAAGCCTACAAAGACCACATCATAGGCGGCAGTGTTGGCGTCCTTATCGGCAATTGCCGGGCGGGATGAGGGGTCTTGCATTTCGATCGTGCTGCGAGATTGTTTATCGTTCCAGTTTAAATCGGCCTTGGTGTATGGAATTTCCGGCTTGATTTCATAAAGATCGGCGCCCATTGTTTCCGCCAATCTCTTTGCAAGGTTAGCTGTCACGCCGCTTGCTGAAAAATATGCGATTAATTTTTTGCTCATGATTTGTCCCTCACTTTCAAATTTTCATTTTCAGTCTCATATTTCTAAATCTCACCTAACGCCTTTGATAATAATGGCGAGGCCACATATAACGCTTTGAGGTTATTTTCCAGCATCGTATGCCGCCAAGTGCCCGGCGCTAATTTCTGCCGGGTTCTTTCACTTTTGCTGATTAGTGAAGCGATAGGAGCAAGTGCTTTTTCTTTAATATTTAAAAGAATATCTTACCATATCTATATGAACAAATCCACCGTTTTTACGCAGTGTTGATCCATATTCTATTCAGTCTTATTACATACTTCGATTGCTACGGCCCCGCCTCGTACAATCTCAATATTCCTATACTTTTTCATTTTTTAATGGTATAGCATTAGATTAACTAAAACCATGGACTTTTATTGCTGAATTGACAGCTCCTTTTCACGCAAAAAAATAAATCCCATACTTCGAAAAGTAAGGGATTTATAGTATTTTTTGAGATAAATACCCATTCTTGAGTAAGAATCCAATTGCGCTTTCCAGAAGTTTATTTATTAAGACAATAAATTACCGACATCCAACATTCCCCATCCCTGTTGGTTTTTGGGAAGTCCCAGATCTACAGATTTTTCCTTCAAACGGATTTTTACATCTACATTTGTCAGATAAGGATATTTACTTAGTAAAACAGCAATGGCCCCGGAAACGATAGGCGTGGCCATAGAAGTTCCGCTTTTTATGCAGTATAGTTTGGAATTTCTTTTTCCCATGGCAGCGCAGGAAATAATTCCACTTCCGGGGGCGACAATGTCTGGTTTGCAGATGCAGGAAGCAGTGGGACCTCTGCCGGAATAATTTACTACTTTATTTCCTTGTACATTCGTAAGTTTTTGGTCATCAGAGCAGCCTACTGTAATGACTTTTCGGCTGATCCCTGGGGTGGTAATACTCATTGGTTTAGGGCCGTTGTTTCCGGCAGCAGTTACGACTAT